>Ga0306920_100000381_pt1 | contig 51263 bp, 43 predicted proteins | sample flu12Cox44000170_FD_204666 | JGI IMG/M metagenome (GOLD analysis project Ga0306920, IMG submission 204666) | Lab enrichment of tropical soil microbial communities from Luquillo Experimental Forest, Puerto Rico - flux4day.12C.oxic.44.000.170 (v2)... | ecosystem: Environmental > Terrestrial >... | reverse complement strand
CATTGGCCGAGCCGGGGGGCGTCTGCATCTCGCGCGTCGTGCGCGACCAAATCCGTGACAAGCTCCCGTATCCTTTCGATGATATGGGGGAGCAAAATGTCAAGAACATCGCGCGGCCGGTGCGTGTGTATGGCATGAGTGCCGCCGCCATAGCGTCAACCCCGGCGGTCGCCACAAAGGTGCCGCCCGATCCGGCATTGCGCGCAATACGCCGTCGACGGGCCTTCAAGCTCGCGGCTATTATCGCGGCGATCGGTGTCGGGACGGCAGGTTGGCGGCTATGGCCCAACGCAGACCCGATAGCGGCATCTGTCCAGACGCTTTCGGCAACCAGCCTGCCAAATTTACCCTCTGTAGCTAGCAACGGGACGAAACCCGCGCCACGCTTGTCGATTGTCGTCTTGCCTTTCGCAAATCTGTCGAACGCTTCGCAACAGGAGTATTTCACTGACGCAATCACCGAAGACCTGACTACCGATCTCTCGCGGATTTCAGGGAGTTTCGTGATCGCAGCGACTACCGCCTTTACCTACAAGGGCAAAGGCCTTGGTGCGCAACAAATCGGCCGCGAACTCGGGGTCCATTACGTTCTCGAAGGCAGCGTGCAACGGAGAAGCGATTACGCTCGGGTCAATGTGCAATTGATCGATACGGAAAGTGGCGCGCATCTGTGGGCCGATCGGTTCGAAAGCGATCTTGCCAATCTCGCGAACGCTCAGAACGAGATCACCGGCCGTCTCGCGCGGACACTTAACCTCGAATTGACGGAAGCGGTTGGCCGTCGCGTCGAGCGGGAGGGGGCGATAAATCCCGACGCGCAGGATTTCCTGATGCGGGGATGGGCATCATACTACCGGCCTGCTTCCACAGCCAGCCGCCAAGAGGCTCTCCGGGCGTTCGAACGGGCATTCGAAGCCGATCGACAATCCGTCGAGGCGAGAATCGGCATTGGCACCGTCCTGGTCGATGATTTGGTTCTCAGGTTCAGCGACGATCGGGAGAGAGATACGGCGCGAGCCGACGAGATGCTGGGCGAAGCTCTCGAGCACGAGATGAACGACTCGATGGCACATTTTGCGATGGGGATGCTCCGCCGAATTCAGAACCGATTGAACGACTCGCAGATCGAGCTCGAAACCGCGATCGCTCTCGACCGCAACAATGCCCGCGCTTTCCAGCAGCTCGGCATAACGCTGATGTGTCTGGGCGAACCGGACGCCGCGATTCCGCCGATCGAAAGGGCCATCCGGCTCAACCCGCATGACCCAAATATAGCCAGCTACTACTGGGCATTAGGATCAGCGGACCTGGTCTCCGGCCGGGTGGATGACGCGGTGAGCCTCCTCAGTAAGGCACGCGCGGCGAATCCTCGACTTTATTTTATACATTTGTGGCTTGCGGGATCGCTAGCGCTCAAGGTCGATCTCGACGCAGCGAGGTCCGCGGTGGCGGAGTCGGTGAAGCTGCGACCGGAGATCAAGTCGGTGGCAAGCTGGCGCGCCGAGAATCTCTTCTACACCAATCCTCAATTCACGGCTCTCGCCGAAAAGACCCTGTACGCCGGCCTACGCCGAGCCGGGTTCCCTGATGAATGAACGCCACTTGCATTCTCAACCTGGTGGCGGGTGCATTTCGAAGCCGGCCGGGCGGGTGGCGCAGCGGGCGGCTTCGGCGGGCGGGAGCGACGCGTCCCAGAGGTTGGCGTCGAAGCGGTAGCCGTTGACGTTGTCGGCTTCGCGCGAGACGACATAGAGGAGCGGCGGGACCATTTCTTCCGGCTCGACGAGGCGCGGGGCGCGACCTTCGCGACTCATCGCGCGCATCTCGTCGGCCATGCCCGGCGTGTTGGCGCCGGCGCCGGGGTTGACGATGTTGATCGTGAGGCCCGTTCCCTCGACCTCCTTTGCCCAGACCTCGGTCGCCATTTCGAGCGCCGCCTTCGAGGCGCCGTAGGGCGAGGTGTGCGGGCGGTTCATCGTGTCGAGCTTTGTCGTCACATTGACGATGCGGCCCCAGCCCTGCTCGACCATCATCGGCGCTACGCGGCGGGCCATCTGATCGGCGGCAATGTAATTGGTCTCGATGACCGCGCGCACGATGTCGTCCGACACCTGCCAGAATTTCTGCGGCTCGGCACGGCGGAAGCGTGCGGGGTCGATCGTCGTGAAGGTCAGGCCCGCATTGTTGACAAGGATGTCCGCCGCCCCGAACCGCTGCAGCGCCAATGCGACCACCCGGTCGCAATCGGCCGGCCGGCGCAGATCGGCGACCAGCGGCAGAATCTGCCCTGCCATAGTACTGCCGGCCGTCGCCGCCTCGACCTCGGCGATGTCGGTATCGATGTGGCCGACCGCGACAACACAGTGCCCTTCGCCCGCTAGCCCGAACACCATCGCTCGGCCGAGACCGCGCAACCCGCCCGTAACAATCGCGACCCGCTGCTCCATCGGCATCCCCCGGAATTATTCACAATGAGGCAATGAAATGAGGGGTTCCTCACCGCCTCGCTGTCTCAGTGTGAGGTTTTACTACACCTGGGCGAGGGCCATCGGCTCTTGGTCGAAGGCGGGCATGATTTCCTCGGCAAAGGTGCGGAGACCCGCGACCGAAGCGCCGGGCGCGGCGAACAGCACATTTTCGACACCACCCGCTTCGAGGTGCTTCAACCGCGCGATGATCTCCTCCGGCGTGCCGAGCAAGGGCGCGTCGTCGAGCACGAACGAGTCCTCATCTTCCTTGATGTGCGCATAACGCTCAGCGCCCGGGCCGCGGGCGAGGTCGCCTATGTTCTTCAGCACCTGCCGGCGCGTAACGATCGCCCGTTTGCGCTCCTCCTCGTTGTGCACGATCTGCAATCCGCGGGTGACGCCGACCATCATCGGGTCGTATTGCCGCCCGACCCGCTCGCATTCGTGGCGAAAGGTGGCGACTCGTTCGATGATCAGATCAGTCGGCGCGATCTGATCGAGCAACAGATTGCAGCCTTCGCGTGCGGCGCGGCGGATCGATTCGGCGCTACCGGCGCCGAGCCAGAAGGGCGGATGCGGCTGCTGTATTGGGCTCGGCTCGACGATCACGTTGTCGAACTGCCACCGCTTGCCGTGATGCGAGAAACGTCCCTGGCTGGTCCACGCCTTGCGAATTACCGCCATCGCCTCGTCGAAGCGCTCGGTCGCCTCTTCGGGCGGAATGCAGAACCCAGAGAATTCATAAGTCCGGTAGCCCTTGCCGACCCCGAAATCCAGGCGTCCGTTCGACAGCAGATCGAGGGTCGCAGCCTGCTCGGCGACAAGAATCGGGTTATGCCACGGCAACACCACCACTGCGGTGCCGAGACGGATCCGCTCGGTGCGCGCCGCCAAATAGGCGAGCAGGCTCATCGATGCCGAGACTTGACCAAAGCCGGTAAAGTGGTGCTCGACCAGAAAGACGCTTGCAAAGCCGAGCTTCTCGGCCTCGATCACGTAGTTGACGAAGTCGTGATAGGCGTGGCTGTCGCCGGCCGGGCCGCCGCGGGCGCGTGCCCCGCCGAATAATCCGAACTTCATGCGCCGCCTCCTTGGAGTCGTGCGCCCAATATATGGGGGGATCCAGTCGGGGTCGATGCCGGGGCATCAGCACCGGCGCGCAAGGCCGATCACGTGAACGTGATCGGCATGACAGCTATGCGCAACCGGGGCTGCCACGCTCGCGAGCACGACCTAATTGCTGCAGCGCAACAACTCGGAGCCGAGCATGGCCGACGGTTTCGAAGCTGAGCGCGAGCTGGGTCGCAACGATTGGCAATTCGGGAGTTGGCGTGTTGTCGTCTCGGCCTGGACCATTGTTCTGGTGTTCGTGATCTTGCTCGCGGGGGTAAGCGCGGTGGCGTGCCTGCGTGGTGCTTCGCATTCACCGCATCATCGGCATCTCGCGGGGGCGGTCATCCCCCAACATGATCCTTGCGCCGGACCAGGGGTCGCTTCGGCTCCCGGCATCGACGGGTGCAAAAGCGTTCCGCTGAGCGAGGACGGCTCGGCCTATTGGTGAGACCCCGCGGCCGGCGCGGCGAGTTCAGCGGCCGGCTGCACCGGGTTGCGCCGTGCGTCCACGGCCGCGAGCTGTGAGGTGATCTGGTTGCCGGATACGGCGATCGTCTTCTCCGCAGCCGAACGATCGGTGAAGGTGATCTTCAGACCCTGAGGGCTACTGCGCAGCTCGCTTTCAGGGATGACGGCGGCGAATTCCTCGAGATAGGAGCAACCTCCCTCGCAGGTGATCTCGTTTCGGCCGATCTCGATAAAGCGCAAAGGGTGGCCCGTACCGTCGCGGGCAGCATTCCACCGGCGCTCGGTTCCGAAATAGCTGTCCGAGACATAGAGCTGGTGCTGTGTCTCGCCGGTCTGGCGGTCGACAAAGCTACGCAGGCAATAGAAATTTGTCTCCGGCACGCCGAGAAACGGTGGCGCATGTTGATCCCTGGTGCCGATCACGCCGATAAACCGCGGCGACGGATCTTCGGGCGCCGGGGCAGCGACGGCACCGGGCTGAGCGGGGCCCTCGGGCGGCCGAACCTGAGCGCAGGCGATCAGCACCATGCTCAGCAGGATGGTAACGGCGCTTGGCCGACCAAGTTTCATACCGCGCGGTCCACAATCGTAGAATTGTCCTCCCCGAGGTTGGGCGCCAGCTTGGCGAGCGGCGGACGAATGCCGTCGAAGGAGAGCGGAAGGCCGACCAGCGAAACCGAGCCCAAGTGTTGGATGATACCGAGCGCGTCGGTCTGCGGATCGGTCACGACTTTGTCGACAGTCTGGATCGGCCCGTTCGGGATGCCCGCGGCATCGAGCCGCGCCGCCCAGACCGCAATCGGCTCGGTAGCGAACAGGTCGGAGAGGATCTCGATCAGCGCCTGGCGATTGACCACCCGGTCGCTGTTGGTGTGGAAGCGGGGGTCCTCAACGAGACCTGGGCGCCCGATCGCAGTGCATAAGCGGCGGAACAGACTATCATTGCCGGCGGCCACCATGATGTGGCCATCGCAGGCGGCGAACGCTTGGTAAGGCACGATCTGCTCGACCCCCGAGCCGTGCCGCCGAGGGGTTTCGCCGTTGGCGAGATAGGCCGACAGCGGCAGGGTCATCCAAGCGAGCGTCGTCTCGTAAAGCGAGGTATCGATGACCCCGCCGCGTCCGGTCCGCTCCCGCTCCTGCAAGGCGGCCAGTATGGCGATCACCGCCCACATCGCCGTGGCCATGTCGATGATCGAGACCGTGGCCCGCACCGGCGGCCGCCCGTCCTCGCCCAATAGGCTCATCAGCCCGCCATAGGCCTGCATCATCGGATCGTATCCCGACAGGTGGCGCAACGGCCCCACCGCCCCGAAAGCTCCGATATTGCAATAGACGAGGCTTGGCTTTTCCTCGGTCAATGCGGCGGCCGAGAGACCGCAGCGGTCGAGGGTGCCGTGTTTGAGATTGTGGATCACCACATCGGCGCGCTCGCAGATCAGGTCGTGCAGCTTTTCGACTTGAACCGGCTCGGCAAGGTCGATCGTGATGCCGCGCTTGGCGCGGTTAAACGCGTGGAACGCCGTTGCCGTCCCTTCGGTAAAGGGCGGACCCCAGCCGCGGCAGGCGTCACCGCCTTTAGGGTTCTCGACTTTGACGACTTCGGCGCCGAGTTCGCCGAGGATCATTCCGGCGTAAGGTGCTGCAACGCTGTGGCCGATCTCGATGACGGTGACGCCGGAAAGCGGGCGGATGCTCGACATCGATGCTCCTGTTCAATGCTGATTTCTCTTTACCACGGAGACACGGAGGTCACGGAGGAGACAAGAACCTTTCCGTTTCCTTGGTGCCTCCGTGGTAATTCAAGCGAAGCGGCGATATTTTCGGCGAAATGGCCGAAGAAGGAGGGCGAGATGAGCGACAGGCCAACAATGCTGGCCCTCGGCGAGGATTATCCCGAGCTGCGCGAGTCGGTGCGCAAGATCTGCGAGCGCTACCCCGGTGCCTATTGGCGCAAGCTTGAGGCAGACCAGGCCTATCCGACCGAGTTCATCGCCGAGCTGACGCAAGGCGGGTTTCTCGCTTCGCTGATCCCCGAAGAGTATGGCGGCTCCGGGCTGCCATTGCGCGCCGCCGCGGTGATCCTCGAGGAGATCAACGCCTCCGGCTGCACCGCAAGCCAAGGACACGCCCAAATGTACATCATGGGCACCGTCCTGCGGCACGGCAGCGAGGAACAGAAACAGCGCTATCTGCCAAAGATCGCGTCGGGGGAACTGCGGCTGCAGGCCTTCGGGGTGACCGAGCCGACGACCGGTTCCGACACGACCAAGCTCAAGACCCGCGCGGTGCGGCAGGGCAATCACTATGTGATCAACGGCCAGAAGGTGTGGACCTCGCGGGCCCGGCATTCCGATCTGATGCTGCTGCTCGCTCGCACAACCCCGGTCGACGAGGTCAAGCGGCGCACCGACGGGCTGTCGGTGTTTCTCGTCGATCTGCGCGAAAACCTCAGACGCGGCGTCGAGATCCGCCCGATCGAAGCGATGATCAACCACAACACCACGGAGGTCTTCTTCGACAATCTCCAAGTGCCGCCCGAGAACCTGATCGGCGAGGAAGGCAAGGGCTTTCGCTACATCCTCGACGGCATGAATGCCGAGCGCATTCTGGTCGCTCAGGAATGCATCGGCGACGGCCGCTGGTTGTTGCAGAAAGGCATCGATTACGCCAAGGAGCGGATCGTCTTCGACCGGCCGATCGGGCAGAACCAGGGCGTGCAATTCCCGCTGGCGCGCGCGTATGCGGAGCTCGAGGCGGCCGACATGATCTGCCGCCGCGCCGCAGCCCTGTTCGACGACGGCAAGGAATGCGGCGCCGACGCCAATATGGCGAAGCTGCTCGCCTCGGAAGCGACTTGGCACGCTGCCGAGGCCACCTTCTCGGCCTATGGCGGCTTCGCCTTCGCGAGGGAATACGACATCGAGCGCAAATGGCGCGAGGTCCGGCTCTACCAGACCGCCCCGATCTCGACCAACCTGATCCTCGCCTATATCGGCCAGCACGTCCTCGGCATGCCACGGTCGTATTGAGCCGGGCGTGCCGCTATCTCGACAGACGCAAGATCGCGGAACTCATTTGTTGCAATCGGTAGCACGGATGATGCACTCACCCGCCTGGTCTTTGTCGCAGCTTTTGAGGGCGGCGAGACGGGCGGCTTCGCGATCCTTGCGCCACGCGGCGCCGGCGTGTTTGCCGTCTGCGGTCGTTGCCAGCGCGCCGCACATCGCCGGACCGATCTTTGTTACAACCTTGCAGCCGCTGGCGCCGCATTCGCCAAGCGCCACCTCCTCGGCGCGCTTGGGCGTCGGCTGATTCCAACTCACACCGTATTTGCCGGTACTCCGGTCCCAGGCGAACGCGCCGTAGCCTGCAAAAGCGGGAATTGCCGGCAGCAGCGTATATCCTAAGGCCAGCAAAGCAACAGCGGTCCATAATCTGCTGCGCATGGAGTCGCCCTCTTCAGACAATCATCATCCGGTGGTTACCGGCGGCAGATCGACTTTGCGTCGTCCCCAAATATGCCGTCCGCCCCGGCCCCGCAATCCCGAGGCTCGACCGCGGCCGGGCTAAGGTCTGATGCTGACGCAAAAGCGGTATGTGACCCGCCGGATCCTAGGGCCGCGCGTAGAAAACGTTTCTGCGCAATACGGAGACCCCGGAGAGCCGAGCCGTGCTCCCGGTTGAGCCCTGGATGATCTTGATGGAATTTTTATATCGACCCCTCTAAACATACCGCAAATCTTTATCTACCGTTGGCACGACAATTGCCCAGCTGCGGCATCCGGTTGGTGGAACCAGGGGCAGCATAGCCAGTGACCGCGGACACCTCCCCGCGCCGGGAAACTCTTGACTTAGGCATCGCTCGTACCCTGACGATTGCCGCGCTCGGCGTCGTCTACGGCGATATCGGAACTTCGCCGCTTTATGCCGTTCGCCAATCCTTGATCGAATTTGGCGAAATCAACGAGGGAGCGATCTTGGGTGTCGTCTCTTTGATCACCTGGTCGCTGCTCCTCGTGGTCACAGTCAAATATGTCTCGGTCATCATGCGTGCCGACAACGCCGGCGAAGGCGGCCTCTTGGCGCTGACCGCTTTGACGTTGCGTCGGACGCGTGCGGCTGCCCGGTTCTGGATCATGGCGGCGGGGCTCGTCGGTGCAGCGTTGTTCTACGGCGACGGCGTTATCACGCCCGCGATCTCGGTGCTGAGCGCCGTCGAAGGGCTGAAGGTCGCAACCCCGATTTTCGGCCCGTATGTCGTGCCGATATCGCTGGTATTGCTGATCGCTCTTTTTCTCGTCCAGCGGCGCGGGACGGCAACAGTCGGCAGACTGTTCGGCCCGATCATGCTGATTTGGTTCGCAGTGCTCGCGATTCTGGGGGTGGCGAACATCGCACAGCAGCCCAGGATCCTGCTCGCCCTCAATCCGTGGCACGGTGTCGACCTGTTGCTGAGCGCGCCCTGGCCGGGGTTCGTCATGCTCGGCGCCGTGTTCCTTGCAGTCACCGGGGCCGAGACTTTGTATGCGGATATGGGTCATTTCGGGCGCACGCCACTACGCACCGCTTGGCTTTACATCGTGCTCCCAGCGCTTCTGTTGAACTACCACGGCCAAGGGGCGCGGCTATTGATCGAGCCGGACGCCCTGCAGCACCCATTCTTTCATCTCGCGCCCAGTTGGGGGCTATACCCCCTTGTGGCATTGGCCTCGATCGCGACAATTATCGCCTCGCAGGCGGTCATCTCGGGGGCGTTTTCGATCACTCGCCAGGCGATCCAGCTCGGCTACCTGCCCCGGCTGCAAATTCGCCACACCTCCGAGCAGGAGATCGGGCAGGTTTACGTACCCGTCATCAATACGGGACTGCTCGCGGCCGTCACAGTTCTAGTGGTGGGCTTCCAAACATCCGACAGCCTGGGGGCTGCTTACGGCATTGCGGTAACCGGCATGATGGCGATCACCAGCGGGCTCGCTTTCATCTATATGCGCAGCATCGGCTGGAGCCTCCCGGCGGCAGCGTGCGTCTTTGGCTTTTTCCTGGTGCTAGATCTAACCTTTCTCAGCGCCAACCTGCTGAAGATCGTCCAGGGAGGTTGGTTTCCAATCCTGGTCGCGGTGGTTGTCTTCACCATCATGTCCACATGGTGGCGCGGGCGCCGCATCCTGGCCGAAAGGCGAGCGCGCGAAACCTTGCCCCTCAACGTCTTTCTCGACGGCATCAAGCCGGATCATCCGCCGCGCATTTCTGGGACGGCCGTCATCATGGCGCGCGATATCCAACAGGTACCGACCGCGCTCCTGCATGCGCTCAAGCATTTCAAAGTCTTGCATGAGCGCACCGTGCTCATGAGCGTCGCGACAAAGGACGTCCCGTATGTCGCGGACGACGATCGCCTCGAAATCCGCGACCTAGGCAAGGGCTTTTTCACCGTGAGTGTGTGGTACGGCTTTATGGACCAGCCGAATCTGTTGCGCGCCTTGGCGCAATGCCGGTTGCAACAGCTGCGGTTTAGCTTGATGGAGACATCCTTCATCATCGGCCGGGAGAAGCTGGTTTCGAGCCGTCGCCGCTCGCTGCTGCAGCGTTGGCGCAAACAGATATTCATCGTGATGTCCAATAACGCGCTCGATGCCACCGAGTTCTTCCGCATCCCGCCCAATCGGGTCGTCGAACTGGGCGGGCAGATCGAGATTTGACGTGTTGAGGTTTTTTTACACCTTTCGCACAGGGCGCCGCCCTACCGCGACAAAGTATTGCGTCGGCAAGGTCGCAGCGAGATTGCCCACGGCCTATGCAAGGTCTGTCGGGAGGAAGCGTATGAGGGTATCGATTCGGCTGTGGCTGATGCTGGCTACGCTAGTGCTGTGCAGCGGTGCAGCCGCCGATAGCTATCCCGACCGAGCGATCCATATGATCGTACCGTTTCCGCCCGGTGGACCGGCTAGCGTGGTGGCAGATGTCGTCGGTCCGCAGCTCGGCGAGCGCCTCGAACAGAGGGTCATCGTAGAGAACCGCGCTGGTGCCGATGGGATCATCGGCAGCGAATTCGTCGCCAAGGCGCCACCCGACGGCTACACCTTGCTGTTAGCCACCAGCGCGCAAGTCATCCATCCCGGCACCTACATTTCGCTTCCTTTCGACACCGAAACGGCGTTTGCTCCGGTTTCGCTGCTGCTGACCTCGCAATACCTGCTCGTAGTCAACCCGTCGCTCCCCGTTGACTCGGTCGAAGAGTTGATCGCCTACGCGAAGACCCACCCCGGTAAACTCGTCTACGCCTCAGGCGGCCTTGGAGGCCCGACCCACCTCGCTTTCGAGCTGTTCAAGATTACGGCCGGGATCAACCTTGCGAACGTGTCCTATGAAGGCGGCGGAGCGGCGCTGCTCGGAGTGGTCACGGGTGAAGCGCAAGTGATGCTGGCACCCATCCTTGCGGCGATACCGATGGTAGAGGACGGGCGTCTCCGCGCGCTCGCGGTGAGCGGCCGGCATCATGCTCCCGCTGCCCCACAACTGCCAACGATCGCCGAAACCCTCCCCGGTTTTTCGGCCGTATCATGGTACGGCGTTCTGGCCCCCGAGGGTACGCCTGCGGCAGTGATCAAGCGCCTCAACACCGAGCTTGATCGCATCGTTCATGAGCCCGAAACCAAGAAACGTTTTGCCGACATCGGCGGCGAGGCCGTTGGCGGCCCGCCATCGACTTTTGCCTCGCTGATCCATGAGGAAATCCCGCGATGGAAACGCGTCGCCAAGGAGGCGGGCATCCGTATCGAGTGAGACCCGCCGCGGCGAAGGATTTAAGGTGAGGTCGCCCGGCAAATTCGCTTGATCCAGGCGGGTGGGAGTTGCTGCGGCTGTCGCCGCTTCTGCCATCTCGGGGATCGTCGCCGGCGTGCGCCGTCGGTGGCCGCAAGATGAGCGATCCGGCAGCGCAAATCGACGATAGTGTTTTTATGGTCGGCACTTTCCTGTCCGACTTTGATGCAAAGATCATAACGCGAAGCCCGGCGAACCGAAGTCCGGGGATGGGGCGCGAGATCGACTGGAACCAGAAAACAAGAGGTCATCGATATGGTTGATTTTGCAGGCAGTCACGTTGTCGTCACCGGGGGGACGGGCGCCCTTGGCCGGGCGGTCATCGGGGCGTTGCGCGCCGGCAACGCGATCTGCCATGTGCCGAACCTGATTGCGGCCGAACTCGACGGCTTTCCTTACACCTCCGACCCTGGGGTGCACATCGTCCGCGACGTCGACCTCGCCGACGAGGGGGCTGTCAAGAGATTTTATCAAGCTCTTCCGCCTCTCTGGGCGTCGATCCATCTCGCCGGGGGCTTTGCCATGTCGCCGATCGGAGACACCTCAGGTGAAGATTTCGTCGCACAATTCCGCATGAACGCGCTGTCGTGCTTCTTATGCTCTGCGGCCGCCATCGCGGCATTTCGCGCTCGCAAGGCGCCCGAACCCAGCGGTGCGGAAGGGGGGCGGATCGTCAATGTTTCGGCGCGGCCCGCTCTCGAGCCACGGCTCGGGGCTGGGATGGTGGCTTATACCGCGTCCAAATCCGCCGTGGCTGCGCTGACCCAAGCACTGGCGCAGGAGACTACGGACGAGCAGATTTGGGTAAATGCGGTCGCGCCCTCGATCCTCGACACGCCCGCGAACCGAGCGGCGATGCCAGACGCGAGTTATTCGCGGTGGGTCTCTCCCGCGGACCTCGCGGAGATCATCACCTTTCTCGCCTCTCCCGCCAATCGCGTGACCCGTGGGGCCGTCATCCCGGTATACGGCGGATCCTAAGCCGACCGATAACCAGCTGCGCTGCAAACGCGATTAACATAATTTTTAACAAAGATTTACCAGATTTTCATGTTGCATTGCAACATAGCCGGTGTATGTTAATCGGAGCCGAGGGATGAGTGTGAGGTCTCCGATGAAACACCAATTTCTCCGCCTCGAGCGGATCGCGGGTGAGTTGAATGCCTGGCTTCTCGCGATAGCGATCGGCTTAGGGATGCTCGACCTAACCGTTCTGGTCGCCAAATGCATGCCGGCCTTGCCGAGGCCACCAGCTGCAGTCAGTGCCGACGGTCCGGGGAACGCTGTCTTGCAATCTCCCGCATCCCAAACCTCTGCTTCTCGGAGCTGATCTGTCATTTGCGGGAAAGGAGGGCGGCATGCATGTCTTTGTTGACCCATCGTGATGCGGGAGCGAAGCTTTGCTTTCGCTTCGTGGACGCCCGAGGGAGGTCTGAACCGCGGTTACTCCTATCGTCGTATTGAGGACGCACATTATGCGGGGAGGGTCGAGATCAAATCCCGCTCCAAGGGCCCTATCGGTCCGATGGTCGCCTGCACTACCCTCGATGAATTCACCGCGGCGCTTGCCGATCACGCTCTGGCTGCCGCGCGCCATAGGCTTTGTGGACCCGACCCATCGGCGTGACCGATCGCGCGCGCCTGTCTTCAAGCGCTAGATTTTCGATCATATAGACCCGGCGTCGACGAGCGCATATTGGTGCGCCGGCATCGCGACGTTCCGATTGGGATTAGGCAGCACAGCGAGGGCCGTATTGTCGCACCAGCAACCCTAACGTGAAGGTGGGAGCAAGTTCCCCCGAGGGTCGGATGACAGAAAATCCGTTTTTCGAAAATTGGAATACCCCGTTCGGTGTCCCTCCGTTCGACCGTATTCGGGCCCAGCATTTCCCGCCGGCCTTCGACCGGGGCATGGAGCGGCAGATTGGCGAGATCATCGCGATTACTGGCGCCGCCGAGCCGCCCAGCTTCGCCAACACGATCGAGGCCTTGGAGCACAGCGGGCGGCTGCTCGACCGGGTGAGCCGGGTCTTCTTCAATCTCGATGCGAGCAACACCAACGACGCGCTTGAAGCGATCGCGCGCGATTATGCGCCGAAGCTCGCCCAGCATCAGATGCGGATCGCCCTCGACCCCGCTCTATTCACCCGGATTGCCGACCTCTATTCCCGGCGCCCGACCCTCGGCTTGGCGCTCGACCAGGCGCGCCTGCTCGAGCGACACCACCTTCGTTTCGTGCGCAGCGGGGCGCTGCTGAGCTCCGAGCGGAAGGAACGGATGGCGTCGATTTCCAAGCGCCTCGCAACCCTGCACACGCTCTTTGGGCAAAACGTAGTGCACGATGAGCGGAATTGGCAGCTGCTGCTTGATGATGCTGACCTCGACGGCCTCCCGGGATTTGCTCGGGAGGCCGCCGCGCAAGCCGCCAAGGAGCGCGGGATCGAAGGGCGCTACGCCGTGACGCTCGCGCGCTCCGCGGTCGAGCCGTTTCTGACCTTCTCGACCCGCCGCGATCTTCGGAAGACCCTTTGGGAGGCTTGGACTGCACGCGGCACACATCAAGGGGCCAACGACAACGCGCCGCTGATCCGGGAGATCGTGGCCCTGCGCGCCGAGCAAGCCCAGCTCCTCGGTTACGAGAATTTCGCTGATTACCGGCTCGACGACATGATGGCAAAGACCAGCGGGGCGGTCGAACGCTTACTGACCCAGGTGTGGGAGCCAGCCAAGCAGAAGGCGTGCGAAGAGCGGGCGGCCCTGGAGCCGATGGCTCTGGCAGACGGGTTGAACGAGGCGATCGCGTCCTGGGACTGGCGCTATTATTCCGAAAAAGTCCGTCAGGCCCAATACGACCTCGACGAGGCCGAGGTGAAGCCGTATTTTGTCCTCGACAACATGGTGAGCGCAGCGTTCGACACTGCCGGCCGTTTATTCGGCCTCAGCTTTGTCGAGCGCACCGACATCCCGGTCTATCATCTTGATGTGCGGGTCTGGGAGGTTCGGGACCGGGCCGGCACCCATGTCGGACTTTTTCTGCACGACAATTTCGCCCGCCCAGGCAAGCGATCGGGCGCCTGGTCGAGCCGCTACCGCGATCAGGAAAGCTCGGACGGCGTAGTGACGCCGATCGTCGTCAATAACAATAACTTCGCAAAAGGCGAGCCCACCCTGCTCAGCTTTGATGACGCCAGGACGTTGTTCCATGAATTCGGCCACGGATTGCATGCGTTACTGAGCCAGGTCCGCTACCGGTCGCAATCCGGCACTGCAGTGCGCCGTGACTTCGTCGAGTTTCCGTCGCAGATCTTCGAGCACTGGATGTCGGCGCCCGAAAATTTGCGGAGTTATGCCCGCCACTACCAGACTGGAAAGCCCCTGCCCGAGGGCTTGCTGCAGCGCTTGCTTGCAGCACGAACCTTTAATCAGGGTTTCGCCACAGTGGAGTACGCGGCTTCGGCGCTCATTGACCTCGAATTGCACCGCACGACTGCGCCTGACGCCCTCGATGCCGCCCGCTTCGAGCGCGAATTTCTGGACCGGCTGGCAGTGCCCAGTGAAATCGGATTGCGCCACCGCCTGGCGCATTTCCAGCACCTCTTCGCCGGCGCCGGATATGCCGCGGGATACTATTCTTATCTCTGGGCCGAAGTGCTAGAGGCCGACGGCTTCGCCGCTTTCACCGAAGCGGGGGATGTCTTCAACCCCGAACTGGCGGCGCGTCTCAAAGAGATCTACAATTCGGGCGATACGCGCGACCCAATGGAGCTCTATCGCGCTTTTCGCGGTCGCGAGCCCAACATCGCCGCTCTATTGGAACAGCGCGGGCTCACTATTCCGCAGCACAACTGAAAAGAGGCAGGGTCCCGTCTCGTGACGCGACCCTGCCTAACCGTGTTCCGATCTTGCTTACGACTTGGGTTGTTTGGCGACGACGTGGTCCCTGATCTTGTCGTAGGTCGCCTCGGAGACAACCTTCTTCGAGGCCAGCTGACTCTTGTCGGTGTATGGCCGGCCCTGAACGATCTTAGCTGCGTCGCTGTCGGTGACGCCGGGCAGCATTCTCAGCTCGGCCGCAGTGGCACTGTTGATGTCGACGAGATCCGCTTTCGGCACAGCTGCAATGCCCTTCGGCGAGGACGGTGCCATTGTCGAGGACGGAGAGGTGGCATTGGGCGAGGCGCCCGTCGCCGGCTGAGCCATAACCGGCGCGGCAATTGTCAAGGCTAACAGGCTCACGGGTAACCAAGAAAACTTCAACATCGTCATCTCCTATTCTAGGCGGCAAGTCGCCGTCAGGTCTAAAACGATGTGAAAAGGAGTCTCTTCCGTAGTTTTCCCAAAATTTTTTGCACCTCCCAACGATTTTCTTAACATCTACTAAAGTCATAGTCAGCACAGCCTTGAACGTTACGTTCAGCGCAGGGCAAACTGCCAGTTGGTAACCGAGCCGTGCCGATGACTGGCGCACCTCGTCCATCCGTCATTATGAGAAGAGCCCGTGAGAACGGTGCGCTGAGGCGCGCTCCGAAATTCCTCCGTCATTGGCCAGGCAATGGCGCTCGATGCTTCAACAACTGCTAGCCGGCTTGCGTCGGACATAACGGTGACCAGTTTGCAAAAATTCCCAGTGGCTGGCTTATTGTGCTCGGTTGTTGTCGAGTATGCCTTTTCCCCAAAGCTGCCGCCAGCTGGGACAGCCGCCCAGCGGCTCGGCGGCGAGCATAGCACGCATGATGGCGCGAGCGAGGCAGTCGGCCGCCGCGTTGCCGAGCTTCAGCAAGTCGGTCGGCCCAACGACCGTTCCGTTGCCGGTCGACAATGCGAAAATGGTGTCGCCGTCGAAGGGTGTGTGCGCTGGATGGATCGCGCGGGCGAGGCCGTCCTGCGCCATGATTGCCAAACGTCGGCAGCCACGCTTGTCGAGCGCGGCGTCGGTCGCGACAACCGCAATCGTCGTATTTGCGGCGGGTGCAACAGCGCCGCAGCCGGATAGATCCTCGAGATCTACTGCAGTATCAGGGATGGCGGGCTGCGGATCGATTTCGCCCGCGCGGGCCAGATCGGCCGCCCAGAGGCGCCCGCAATCCGGGCGGACCGTTGCGCCCCAGCTGTTGACGGCGACTATCGCCCCGACCATCGCGCCGCCGGCGAGACGGAGCGAAGCGCTGCCGATCCCGCCCTTCAGCCGACCTGCGGTTGCGCCGAGCCCGGCCCCGGCATTACCCAAAGCGAAGTCCTTTGCCGCTGCCGTCACCGCCAAGCGGCCGAGCGCACGGTAAGGCGGCTCGCCGGTCCACGCCCGCCGGCCGGGAAAGCCGAGATCGAACAGGATCGCAGCAGGAACGATCGGTACTCTGACCGCCGGCGACCGCATCGTCGATCCGACCGCAAAGCCACGACCAGCCTCGGCGAGCGATTCCATCACCCCCGCGGCGGCGTCGAGCCCAAAGGCCGACCCGCCGGAAAGTACAACCGCATCGACCCGATCGACCAGAGTTTCGGGCGCCAGCAATTCGGTCTCACGGCTGCCCGGCGCTCCGCCGCGGACATCGACCGAAGCCATCGCCGGCAGCTCGGCGAGCACGACGGTTGTGCCGGTGATACCGCCCCGATCTTCCGCCTGCCCGACTAGAATCCCCGGAACGTCGGTGATCAGGTTACGGGGGCCCACTGGACCTCGGCTGGATGATGGCTTATCCCCAATCGCGGAGCGAACGGGTCTGAGGTAAGAGCGTCGCCGACTATCCTCAAGAGTGTCTGCAAGGTCCAGTACCATACGCGTGACTGACAAAAGCCCTTGCGGCCGCTGCCATTTCCGCCCAAGGAACGACGATAGATTGGAGCCGCACTGTGCTGGATCGCATTCTCATCACCAATGACGACGGCATCGACGCGCCGGGTCTGACAGTTCTCGAGCGTATCGCGCACGAGCTCGCTCGCGAAGTCTGGGTCGTCGCGCCGGAGCACGACCAGAGCGGCGTCTCCCACGCCGTCAGCCTGCATCATCCGATCCGGGTCAACGAGCGCGGTCAGCGGCGCTTTGGGATTACCGGAACGCCCGGGGATTGCGCAGTGATGGGCGTATGTCATTTGATGACCGACGCGCCGCCGCAGCTCCTGCTGTGCGGGGTCAATCGCGGTGCCAATCTCGGGTTGGAGACCGTATTCTCCGGCACGGTCGGCGGCGCGATGACCGGGATGCTGCTGGGGATCCCTTCGATCGCGCTGAGCCAGGCATGGACCGATCGTGCCAATGTGCGCTGGGAAACTGCAGCCGCCCTTGGCCCCGACATCGTGCGTCGCTTGCTGGCACTCGGCTGGGGCGCGCAGACCTGTCTCAACGTGAACTTTCCCGATCTCCCTGCGGCGAAGGTCGGCCCGCTGACCTTGACCCGCCAAGGCCCCGGGTTGATCCAGGGCATGCAGGTCGAGACCCGCACCGACCCACGGTTCCTGACCTATCACTGGATCAGCTTTCGACGCGGCCCGCGTGACCAGGGAACGGAGAGTGATGCCGATGCGCTGCGCGCCGGCCGCATCGCCGTGACACCGCTGCGCTACGATCGCACCGATGAGGAGGCCTACGCGATGCTGACCAAGGTCTTGCCCCGATAGGAACGCCACATCGGTGATATAGCGGCGAGTTGCCGCGTATAACAGTTCGGCGGTACTTGGGAGGGTGACGCTCTTGGCGCGCGATGCAAAAGAGGCGGCTTTAATCCTGCATCGGTTCGGCTTTGGGCCCCGTGCCGGGTCGATCGAGGCGATCGCCTCCGACCCACGCGCTGCTCTATTGGCCGAACTCGACAAACCAGGCGCGGGGCAGATCGCGAACCCGGAACTGCCGGCGAGCGGTGCTGCCAATCGCGCGGTCTTCGAATACAACGCCGAGCGTAACGCCAGCCAGAAGCGCGTGCGCCGCGAGGCCGAACAGACTGCGATGGCAAATCCGGGCAAGGAAAACACAATGGAGGCGGCGGCAGAGGCGCCTGCCAAGCCCGAGGAAGTGCCGCTGCCGCGACAACTGTTTTTGAATGAGGCCAGGGCGCGGATCGACGCAGCACTCGATGCCGAAATCGGCTTTGTCGAGCGGCTGGTGTGGTTCTGGTCGAACCATTTCTGTGTTAACCAGGACAAGACCGTCATGGCCGGCGCCTATGAGCGCGAGGCGATCCGCCCGCATGTGCTTGGCCGGTTCGGCGACATGCTGCTTGCCGCGGAGAGCCACCCGGCGATGCTGCTCTATCTCGACAATGCGCAGTCGATCGGCCCCAACTCGGTCGCCGGCATCAACCGCGACAAGGGCCTCAACGAAAATTTGGCGCGCGAGATCCTGGAGCTGCATACCTTGGGCGTACGCAGCGTCTACACCCAGGCCGACGTTACCAATTTCGCCAAGGTGCTGACCGGCTGGACGATATTGCAGACGGTGTCCGACCCGGACCATGGCGGGGAATTCGTCTACATAAAGCGCGCGCACGAGCCTGGCCCGCAAACCGTTGTCGGAAAGGACTACGAAGACACCGGACCGGAGCAAGGACGCGCGGTGCTGGCCGATCTCGCGCGCCATCCGGCGACGGCCGAGCATGTCGCGGCGAAGATGGCGCGGCATTTCATCGCCGACGACCCGCCGGCGGCGCTGGTCGAACGCCTCTCGCAGCGTTTTCTCAACACCGACGGCGACCTCAAGGAGATGACGAAGGCGCTGATCGCGTCTCCCGAAGCCTGGGCTCCGGATCAGGCCAAGATCAAGCGTCCGAGCGAGTGGATCGTCGCGGCCTTGCGCGCGACCGGTCTATCGGGCGACATCACCCGCATCACCGGAGGGATGGCCTTGCTCGGCCAGCCGCTATGGCGGCCGCCGGCGCCGAAGGGCTTCTCCGACGATAATGCGGCTTGGCTCGACGGCCTGGCGCAACGGCTCGACATCGCCAATACCTTTGCCCAGCGCGTCGGGGGAAACCTCGACGCCGAGGCGGTCTCCGATACGGCGCTCGGCCCGCTCGCTTCGGCGGAGACCCGCCGTGCGATCAGGAGTGCCGAGAGCAAGCCGCAGGCTCTGACATTCGTGCTGATGGCCCCGGAATTTCAGCGGAGGTGAGGATGCTGACCACCCGCCATGCTCCGACACGGCGCGAGATGCTGCTCGGTCCGGCCGTGCTGTTCGCCTGGGCAGCCGTGCCGCGTATTGCGCGAGCCGAAGGCCGCGACCCGCGGCTTCTGACGATTGTGCTGCGCGGTGGGCTCGACGGGCTCGCGGTCGTCGCGCCGGTCGGCGATCCCGACTGGCTCAAACTGCGCAGCGAGAAATCGCTCACCGCCGACGGCCAAACGCCGGCCTTGCCGCTCGACGGCTTCTTCGCGCTCAACCCGGCGATGCCCAACCTGCACAGGCTTTACCAGGCGGGTCAGGCCACGGTCGTGCACGCCGTTGCATCACCCTATCGCGAGCGCTCGCATTTCGACGGGCAGGATGTGCTGGAAAGCGGTTTGTCGAAGCCCGGCTCCGCGGATACCGGCTGGCTCAACCGGGCGCTTGCGGCACTCGATCCGGGCGGGCGGGTCGACACCAACGGCCGGCAGGCCTTTGCGATTGGGCCGATCACGCCGCTCGTCGTGCGCGGGCCGGCGCCGGTGCTGTCCTGGGTCCCGCCGCGGCTGCCGCCGGTCAGCGACGACACGACGATGCGCCTCCTCGACCTCTATCGCCATACCGACCCGACCTTTGCGCGCGTGCTCGAGGAACGGGTTGGGCTCGCCGCGATCGCCAAGGCTGGCGGCATAAATAGCGAGCCCGGCGGCGAGCGGCCGGCGATCCAGGCCGGCGGCATCGCCCAGGTTCGCACTTACTTTGCCGAGACGGCCGGCGCCGCGGCCAAGTTCCTCGCCGGCGCGGACGGACCGCGGGTCGGCGCACTCGCCTTCGACGGCTGGGACACCCATGTCGACGAGGGCACCGTCAAGGGCCGGCTCGCTAACCTGCTCGGCGCGCTCGACGGCGCAATCGCCGCGATCGAGACCAACATGGGCGAGGCTTGGCGCGACACGGTCGTCGTGCTGGTCACCGAGTTCGGCCGCACCGCGCGTCTCAACGGCACAGACGGCACCGACCACGGCACCGCGACCGTAGCGCTCCTTGTCGGCGGAGCACTGAAAGGCGGCCGTGTCGTCGCCGACTGGCCGGGCCTCAAGGAGGCCGATCTCTACGAGAAGCGCGATCTGAAGCCGACGGCCGATCTGCGGGCCGTCCTCAAGGGCGTGCTACGGGACCACCTTCGCGCCGACGAGCGCAGGTTGGAGGCGGCCGTGTTCCCCGACAGCGCCGCGGCGAAGCCGTTGCAGGGGCTGCTCGCCTGAGGCTTTAATGGTGTCCAGCGCTCAGCCGTAGGACGCCCGATGAATGATTTGAGCCTAGTCGACCCCGTCGCGCGGGCGCGCGACCTCGCCCCCGCGATCGCCGCTGCTGCCGACGCGATCGAGCGCCACCGGCGCATCACCGAGCCGGTGCTCGGTCGGCTGCATGATGCCCGGCTCTTCCGCATGCTGTACCCGCGCTCGGTTGGCGGCGACGAGGTGGAACCGGCGGCCTATATCGAGGCGGTCGGGGAAGTCGCGCGGCACGACGGCTCGGTCGGCTGGTGCGTGTCGATCGCCAACAGCATCGGCCTCTTCGCGCCCTATCTTGATCTGGAGGCGGCGCGCGCGGTCTTTGGCGACCCGCGTGCGACCTGCGCCTGGGGACCGCCAAACGACTGCCGGGGGATCGCGGTGCCGGGCGGCTACCGGGTCACCGGCCGCTGGGATTTCGCCAGCGGCTGCCGCCATGCGAGCTGGATGGGCGCGCACGGCACGGTCGTCGAGCCGGACGGCTCATTGCGCCTCAACAACGCCGGCCGGCCGACGGTGCGAACCTGGCTCTTCCCGATGGAACAGGCCCAATTGCTCGACAATTGGGACCCGATCGGGCTGCGCGGCACGGCCTCGGAATCCTATTCGGTCGCGGACCTCTTCGTGCCCGAGGAATTCACCGGCACCCGCGAAGACCCGAGCCTGCGCCGCGAGCCGGGCCCGCTCTACGCCTTCCCGCAGCAGACCCTCTATTCGGTCGGCATCGCCAGCGTTGGGCTCGGCATCGCCCGCGGCATGCTCGACGCCTTCATCGAGCTGGCCTTGCGCAAGACCCCGCGTGGCACCGGCCGGCTCGCCGACAATGCGGTGATCCAGGCCGAGGTGGCGCGCGCCGAAGCCAGGCTCGGCGCCGCGCGGTGCTATCTGATCGATACGGTGACCGAGATCTACCGCCGCGCCGACAAGGTGGCGCCGATCGACGTCCTGGACCGCGCGCGGGCGCGGCTTGCCGGCTCCAATGCGATTACCAGTGCCGTCGCAGTCGCCGACTGGACCTACAAAGCCGCCGGCGTCGATGCGATCTTCTCCGGCAGCCCCTTCGAGCGCCGCTACCGCGACATCCACACCGTCTCGCAACAGATCCAGTCCCGCGACGCCCATTACGAGACCGTCGGCCAAGTCCTCCTCGGCAACCCGCCCGAGGTGCTCTTGTAGCTTTCCCGGTTTTTCCCGTTGAGCCGGGAATTTCGTCGATTTTGCCCCTTCGCGCGCCATTTGGCCGCAAAAACCGCGGGCGAAATCAATGCCTTGCGACCAAATTCCCGTAGTCATCCTAACCGGGAATTTGCGAAGGCCTAAACGGGAATTAAATCCACCGAACCGGGAATTACGGGAAATCGGGTTCGGACCACCGAATCGTCCCACGACCGTCATGCACCAAAGTAGAATTAGAAAGAGATACATCTCTCCGCGCACTTAAATACAATACGAAATAAATTCAACGAACAGCACTAAACTTAGCGCAAAAGTTAGTCTTTTGTGAGACGGATTAGCCGCTCCCACACCGTATCGTAGCTCTCTTCCTGCTACCTCGCCAAAGCATTCGGGCGCCTGGCGGGGTAGGGCCCGAGATAGGTCGTTTCACGCATCGGCCTAGACCACAACTCGTTGCCGGCTTTGAGGTCTATCGCTGACAGCTTGCGAGGTTGGTCGATCTTCAGCTGCCCGCCTGCCCTTACCATCGTCGCAGGTACAATGTAGAAGAGGCTGCCATCGCGAATGAAGAATTGCGCGGCGGGTGCGAGCATATGTATTTCTGCGATTTTGTCCCCCGTTGTCATCGAATAGATCGACCAGAGCCACCCATCCATCGCTCTGCTGGCTAAGAGATGACGGCAATCGGCTGAAAAACTGCGGAAGGTGAGCTCGCCGCCAAACAGCTTGACATCGGGAAGACCTGCACCGGTCTCGCTTTTCCAGCGCCGCAATATCACGGCTGTTGTGCCATTGGCTTCGCGAGATTCGGTCGCTGTTATCAAATCGTCGACCAGACAAGGCTTACTTGCCAAGGCACCCGAATGCACCAACCGTCCGATGCTGGCGGGCAGATCGTCCTCGCGAACCGACGCTTCGCCGTCGCCCAAGCCAGTGAGGCGACCGGTACTGGGGTCAATGCGTGCCCATCCAGTGGCAATATGAGCAGGCTCATTTGTCGGAGTACCGCTTATCCGGCGCTGAACGGATCGCCACTGAACGACGATCTCGCCGCTATCGATGTGGGCGCCGACATAAAAGGACCGGCCCAGGCGGTCATCTATCAAAGCCTCCACCCCAGCCGGAAGCGGCACGTCCAGTTCGAAGCTTACGGTAAGATCTTTCGCGTCGAGGCCAACGAGCCTCAGCTTTTCGCTCTCCTCGCGGGGCTCAGCCTGCGCCAGGAGAAGGGAGTCATATAACAATAGCGGCTTCGCTGCCCGAGTTGAGGTCGCCAGAATATGTCCGGACGACAAATCGACTTCATCAATCCGAGCCTGAGGAGCCATCAAATAGGCCAGAGGCTTTTTAGCATCTACAACAGCTGCCTGAGCGAACTCGAACGCCAGAGCGTTTCGTGACGCGTCCACAATGATGCAGGCTCCAATTAATGCGAGAGGGAGCAGCAGCTTTCTCATTGCGACCTCCGGCTGCCTCCCCGCGAACAGGAGCTTGGCGGGATCGAAAGGCCCAGCCCCCTTCGCTGCCCCCATTTAATGCGCAGTCAGCTCCTTCGGCATTATGGCCACTGGAGGCGGGAGCGTCACAGGAACCGGAGGGAGCTGCCGCAGCAGTCGTTCGGCGGCGCCCGTCGGTTCGCGAGGCGGGTCCTCGGCGACATCCATTTCGTCCTCGGCCTGAGGGGCCTCGACATAAGCGACATTGCTCCCGAAGAAACCGCTCAGCGTCCAGGCACCGCGGCCGAGGAAGCCCGCGACCAAGACGTCGTCGTTCGCGTCGTAATGAAGGTCGAGGACCAAGCCGTGAGGCAACTGCCTGGTCAATGGCTTCCACTGAGCTCCAGGAGTTCGCGGATGCCTCAGCTGAAACACTCCCCCAAGCCCGCCGGCTAGCAGTACCACCGGCTTCCCCTGCGCCGAAGGCCGGACGAACTCCAGCACCCGGATGCTGGTGCTCAGAGTGGGAAGGTTGGCGGTAAGCTCAAGCCACGATACCCCCTCATCGAACGATCCCCATACGCGGCTATCGGAATCCGACACAAACACATGGCGGTAGTTCTGAGGATCGATCACCAGACTCAGAATTTGGCTGCTCCCGGGATAGTTGCCCAACGTCGTGATCGGACCACCGAGCGCGACCCGATGGAAAATGGCCGAATTCGCCCCCACATAAAACACGTCCGAATATGGCATCCCAGCGAGGTGACCTCCGTAGGCCATCGGGCTAGCTCCCAGCCCATTGCCGATGAGATTCCCTGTGTTGCCGAGGTTGGCGAGCGTATCCCCGCGATCCAGAGACTCATAAATGTTGGACGTCCCGATCAGCATCCGACTCGGATCGATCGCATTCAGGACGAATGGTTGGGAGAACTGGACGTTATCGAACGTGAATAGTGACTCGCCTGTCCCCGGTCCCGAGGTGATCAAAAGTCCAGCGGGGGTAAGCCCTCCCAGCATCGTATTTGTCGCGTCCCATGTGGTTCGATTAAAGAACCCGAAATCTGGGCCGCCGGTATAGCGAATGGTGGTTCCCGGGTGCGCGAACTGGTCATTATCCACGCCGACGTTACCCCCGTCTCCCGACAAGAGAGTCACCCAGGTGAACTCACCCGGCGCCGGCTGGATCGGTACTCCAGTGTCTTGGGCGCCGCCGAAAACGATCCCGCTCAGAGGATCGTACGCGACCGAATGGAATTCTGTGGGGCGGATGTTGCCATTGACGGATACCCACTGGCGCTGATTTAGGCGGTTGTCAGGATCGACCAGCCTATATAGGCCACCGTCGCTCGATTGCAGGAGATTGCCATTCGCGTCGAAGACCATCGCCCGAGAGTCAGGGTGCGGCGCCGTACCATGCGCCGCATCGAAATCGACCGTCGTCCACGGCGATCCGGGTAGCAGCGACGCGTCACCGCGCCAGTTCCCTCCGAAATCACCGGCGATGAAGACAACGTTTGGATCCATAGGATCCGCTGCTACGGAACCCTGGAAGAGTTCACACAGCGTTAGTGCGCTGTGAGAGATTATTGTGTACCGCAAGCAATATACGCAGTGAGCTACCGAGGTCGGGCAACCCGGAGTTAACAGCTGCCCAGGTGACCCCGCCATCATCGCTTCGATAGATCCCTTCGCCGCCAGCGGCCCCGAAAAGTCCAGCGGGCACGGCGGCATAAAAGCGATAGCGATTACCGGCATCACCGACGAGACTGCTTACCCCCTGATCGGGCAACCCCGAGGACCCGTCCCCGGACAGCCGAACGAACGAATCCCCCATATCAGTGCTCCGAAACACGCCCCCGGCTGGTATCACGAAGACATCGCTGCCAGGCCGCTGATCGAGTAGTGTCGCGGCGAGCACCACATTGCCGCCGTCGAGCGTGGTAGGCACGACGCTGTTGATCCGTCGGCCAGAGAAGGTGTCTTGCGCCAGCACGCTCCAGCTGCGACCGCCATCGGTGGAGCGCGCGACCCCAAAACCAGGGCTGCCATCGAACCCGAAACTGCTTGTGCTGCCGGTCCCGGCGAACAGGATGCGGGGGTTGACGGGACTGATAGCGAGCGAATTGATCGACAATCCGGGCAGGCGGCGGTCGGTCAGAGGGGACCAGCTCGGGGGGTCGGCAGTCGCGTTGGTCGTCTTCCAAACGCCCCCGTTGACCGCCCCGGCATAGACGAGATCAGGGTTGGTCTGGCTCGCAGCGATCGCGTTTATCGCGCCGGATACAGGAAAATTCGGAGGTATGTCCACAAAGAAGTTGTCGAAGATCGGCCCCGGCCCCTCTTCGACCCAGCGTGGAGCCGAGACAGCCAGCGTGGCGCTGGTGAGTCCGACCCCGACTACCAATGCCAGCGTTAAAGCGAAACGTGATCCGACGTTCGACATGATGTCTTGCCCTCCCTCTCGGCCGTTCTTGGATGGGAGGACGACCGACCTGGGCCGTGCCGATCATGTCGACAGCCTTCATGGCAACCTCCCAGCGTCCGCTTGATTTTTTGTGGCGTCGGCGGCCTTCCCCCGACGGGTGATAGGCTCTGCGGATCGCTAATTCCTAATGTTGCATTAACCAGACCGAAACGCTAGCCCAAAAGAGGTAGCTGATCCCGTATGGTCTCTCGCGCTTGCGAGAATCGCTCATTTGAGAGAGCAACGCTGATCGGCGGATCTTTCGCTAGCGAGATAACCTCGTGCTGTTTGGCATTCCTAGCGGCGCGTCCCGCATTTGGAACGCCCGCTGGATCTCGCCGATATCGCTCGTCATCCATAGGGCCGGTATTAGCAGGATGCGGACCCTTTTGCGGGCTGAGATCCTTGCCGGTGACGACGCCGATTTCGCGCAGCCGGCGGCGCCGCTGCACTGAATAACGACGGCCCGGGATTTGCCGCGCGCGAAGGCGGCGCGCTGTTCGGAGGCGGGCTTCCGGCGCAATACCTGCCGAGATACTGCGCCCCCGCCTACGACCAGTTACGAAGTGGCTCAATTTTTCGGTGTGGCCTCGCGTCGGGGTGCAGCATCGCCATATATGATCTCGCCTAAGCTGAAAATCGTGCTGCCCGAGGGTCGTATCCGGCATCTGCTGGATGGCCGAACCTGAGTGGGAGGTAGTTTGAAATGAAGCACGTCGTGTTCGCCATTGTTGTTGCATTTGGTGCGTTTGCTCTGGTCCCTGAAAGCCACGCTGCCGCGTGCGCCAATGGGGTGTATCGGGCGGGGTGCGTCGGACCCAATAGAGCGGCAGTTGTCCGAAAGCCAGTCAAAGCCAAGCCGCCGGTCTCATGCGCCAACGGGGTGTACCGAGTGGGATGTGTCGGGCCCAATGGGGCCGCAGTCGTTCGAAAGCCATAGGGCGGCCATCGGCTCAGAGAGGTGGCGGGTCTAGATAGTCGGACCTCTCCCGTTCAATAAGTCTGGTACGCCTGCTGGACGGTGGCGATGTCGGTGGCCGTCAGCAGCATCAGCATTAAGAGGATGCGGGCCTTTTGCGGGCTCAGATCCTCGTCGGCGACGATGCCGCTTTCGCGCAGCTGGCGGCGCGACTGCATTGGACAACGCCAATCCCGGATTTTGCGGCGCGCCCGCCGGGTGTCAGGCTGCCCGGAGCGACATCGCGTATCGGCAAGACAGCGATGGCCGAAATGGCATAAATTAGCGCCAAGAACTTTAGGCTCGCGAAGGGTCCCATCATGATGGGCATCAAGAACTTTCGGATCGGACTCCCTTGTGTTCTCTGGCTTGCGTTGTCCCTCGGCTTCGTGCTCGTGCCGGCGCCTCTGCTTGCCGGCAACACGACAGGCACAACGCGCACACAGACCTATCAGCCTGGCGAGCCCTTCACCGGCCTGCCCGGCGGAGCCCCCGGCCGCGGCTACGGAACCAGCCCATACGGAACACCCTACGGCGTAGTCCCATACGGGACGCCCTACGGAGCGAACCCATACGGAGCCCCGTCTGTGTATTGCCAGAACTGGCCCGGACATTCACCTTATCCGCAATATCCGGGAACCGGCCCCAATACGCCGTGCGGACCCGCCTTTCAGCCACAGCCTCAGCCGCCGCAACCACAACCACAGCCACCCCAGACCACGAGCTGCTCAGACAGTGTCGGATTTCTGGATGAGCCGGGTGCAATCGAAATCCCGCTTGGAGGTGTTGCCGGTGCGCGACCCATCCTTGCCGCCGTAAGTGCCCGAAGCAAAATCAGGGTCCGCGAACAATCTGACCTGTTGTTGTTGATCGATGCGCAACAAGGCAGCGGCCTCCGCATTGGCAACAAGACGATCAACGAAACGCCGGATAACTATCGCTGTATCATTCGATTTCTCACTGTCCCTGAGGATCGCTGGTCGACCTCAGTTTTTCAACAAGGCACGAACATAGCCGCGATCAGGCAGCTCGAAGATCCGACGCGGCGCAAGATTTACAATGCGATGGCCAACTCCACCAGGTATCCGGTTATCTTCAGCTCTCTGGACAAAGCGCAAGAGAACTTCAAGATCAGACTAGCTGTTATCAGCTTTATGACGAACCTTCCAACCTATTGTCAGTGGGTAGGGAGCAATAATCCAACGATGAATTCGAAGTATTGGACGGACCAGCGGGATCCCTCAGGGGCCCGTGGGGTGTTGTTCCAGACGAAGAGCGGCGTACTTGCTTCCAAAGCAATTGAAGCCATTGGTCAAGACGGCACCGGCAGATACCTCGAATGCCTTGCCACCGTCGAGATAGCGATCCTCTACGCGGTGGAGCGAGTAATCGGTGCGCAGCGCTTCAATGCAGAACATCCAGGTCCCTATGCGCTGCAAGCGATCGGTGAGCCCGGGTCTTCACTAAACGGAGCGATCTATAGGAATGTCCAGATGATTTCCGGTCCGATAAGCTCCAGCGATATAATCCCTGGCGACTGGGCTTACTTGCAGAATACGAGCCAATCGGCAGCGCAACAGCGGGCTGATTGGGCGTGGAGGGGAGAGAATGCCATCTATCTCGGCAACGGCTTCTCCGGTGGCGGCGGGATCAACAACGTTACCGAACAGGATCTACGGAAACTGTTGTACGACTATGCGCCATCCCCAAAGCCTTTGCCTTCAGAATTATCCTGGACGTTGCTCGCGCGCCCGATAGCAGGCGACTGACCCCAGTCGGAGCTCTGCTCAATAAATCCGATACGCCTCCTGGATCTTGGCGAGATCGGTCGTCGTCGCCAGTGCCAGCATTAAGAGGATGCGGGCTTTTTGCGGGCTGAAATCTAGGCCGGCGACGATGCCGCTTTCGCGCAGGCGGCGGCGCGGGGCGACGCGGCCGGTGGCGCGGCTGCATTGGACAACGACGATCCCGGATTTGGCGGCGCGCTCGAACGCGGCGCGCTGGTCGGGGGTCGGGCTGCCCGGCGCGAAGCCCGCCGAGACCAGGCCGCGCGCGCCGGCGGCGACAGCAGCATCGACCAGTGCGCCGTCGGCGCCAGCATAGGAATAGATGATCTCGACCCGCGGCAGCGCCGTCAGATCGAGACGCGCAAATTGCGTATCCGGCATGTGGGTGCGCAGCGGGGCGCGGTAGAAATGCACGCCGTCGCCATCGGCGTGGCCGAGCGCGCCGAAATCGGCCGAGCGGAAGGTCTGCAGCCGGTAGGTCGAGGTCTTGACGACGTCGCGCGCGGCGTGGATCTCGTCGTTGAGCACAACGAGCACGCCTTTGCCGCGGGCCTCCGCCGAGCTGGCGACGCGCAAGGCATTGACGAGGTTCATCCCGGCATCAGTACCGAGGGCGCTCGCCGGGCGCTGCGCGCCGACGAGCACCACCGGCTGCGCGCATGCGAGGGTCAGGTTGAGGAAGAAGGCGGTTTCCTCCAATGTCGCGGTGCCGTGCGGAATGACAAAGCCGGCGATCGCGGGCTCGTCGCGCGCCAGGCGATGGATCAGCGACCGGATTTCGAGCCAATCCTTGGGGCCGATATCGGTGCTGCCGACCTGGCGGAAGGTCACGGGCAGCGGGTCGGCGACGAGCCGGGTCTCGGGAAAGCAGTCGAGCAAGGCCTCGCAGGTCAGCTTCTGCCCGAAATCGGGGTAGTCGAGCACGTCGAGGCTCGAGGCGCCGAGCGAGGAGATCGTGCCGCCAGTGCCGATTACTGCGATGCGGGGGAGGGTCGTGGTCATAAATGCTCCGGCGAAAAACTGGTGGTTGCCGATGATAAAGCCTCGCCTTTGTGATTAACAATTGGCGCACGCTACTTTTGCGCGATCACGGCGGGTCCGGCGGCTGCAATCTTCTGGCGATATCGATTAGCACCTGGTCATGCCTAATCCCGAGACTCGACGACAACATGCGTATGGCCGTTGCGGAGGTCTGAGACAAAACCCAAGGACACCCAGAATAGCCCGCTTCCGGCCGCCGCATTCACGGTCACGCGAGCACCCGAGGCGCGAGCGTGGGCCAGCAGTTTCTCGGCTAGGGCTCGCCCGATCCCGTTTCGGCGGAATGATTTTCCAACATAGAAACGCCGCATGCGAAGGGCGCCGGGGAGCGCGGGATCAATCGTGAGACCACCGATCCCGGCGAGGTCGGCATCAAAACGCGCCGCCAGTAAGACTTCGCCTTCGCGGTCGAAGCGCATCGTGCCCGCGCTCCACTCCTCGGCGAGCCGCTCGAGATGGCGATAACCTTCGGCCTGCGCCTCCGCTCGCAACAGATCGAACCCGAACGGCAGTTTCTCGACGATCCGCTCGAGCCGCACCGGATTATTTGCCATTTTCGACCACGAGTTCAGGCCAGCGGCGCAGCACACTCTCACAGGCTCGGGCGAAGCCGAGCGTCTTTCGGCGAGGGTTGGGTCGCAGGCGCAGCGCAAACAGATCCGCGAGACCGAAGGGAGCCTCAATGTGCAACCGATCGTCCGGTCCAAGGCGCGCGCCGACGGCGAATGTCGTCGATGTGAAGCGCTCCAATGCCTCGGCCGAGCAGGAAAGCGGCAGATAAGTCTCGCCGAACTTCGCCTCGAACCAGAGATGCACGCGCGCTTGATTGCGGACCTCTACCATGCTTCTCAGAGGCTCATCGAAAGCGGCCCTCACTCGGCGGATGATCGCATCCTCGGCCTCATAGGAAAGGTCGGAGGCATCAAAATAGGCGAGGTCGTAATCCCTGATGCCGTAGTCGGGTGCGCGCCCGGTCAGGTGGTTCAGCACGGCCTGATAGACTGCACCCGAAAACACAAGCCAATCCGGTAACCCGATCCCCCGTGCGGTCCGCAGGACCTGCATTAGCGGCGGCGTTGCTCGAAGGATGGCAGTCAGTCGCTGAAGGTTATCGGCCTGTCGAATTTCGCTGCCAGGCGGCATGATTGGGGCGCGAGGTGGGAAGCTCAGTTAACCCCGACCGCGGCTCCGAGGGTTTCGCCGATTGCCCGGTTGAGCACGAGATCAGCGATCGGGTCGAGACCGGTCGGCTCACGATTGATGATTACGAGACTGGCTCCATTGCGCTTGGCCAGTTCAGGGAACCCGGCGGCCGGATAGACGACGAGGGACGAGCCGGCGACGATGAAGAGATCCGCCGCTCGAGTCTCGATTTCGGCCCGGCGCATCGCCTCGACCGGCATCGCCTGACCGAAGGAGATCGTCGCGGTTTTGACAAAGCCGCTGCATTCGCCGCACAGAGGCGCCGTCTCGTCGCGCTCGAAGGCGATGCGCAGCGTGTGGAGCTCATAGCGGGTCTTGCAGTCGAGGCAGTGCGCGTAGGTCGTGTTGCCGTGCAGCTCGACGACCCGATCGTCGGGGATGCCGGAGGCCTGGTGCAGACCGTCGATATTCTGAGTGATGACTGCGGCGGCCTTGCCGCGGCGGAAGAGTTCGGCGACCGCGCGGTGGCCGCGATTGGGCCTTGCCCCGCGGAACGTATCTTCCATCGCAAAGCGCCGCCGCCAAGTCTCGCGGCGCGCCTCTTCCGAAGCGAGAAAATCCGCGAAATCGATCGGCGCCATCCGCGTCCAAATTCCGCCGGGACTGCGGAAGTCGGGGATCCCCGACTCGGTACTGATGCCGGCGCCGGTAAATATGACGACCCGGCGCGATTGTTCGATCGCTCGGACGAGATCGATGATTTCCTGATCGATGGGCATGCCGCGAGTTTGGCAAATGTGCCGGGACGCGCCAAGCCCGCCGTGCGATGCTGGCTGAGTGACAGTCCGTACCGCCTATCTCGCTGGCGATGGTTTTGTCGACGAACTCGCGCACGAGCTTGGCGACGCCTACCTCGGGCATGGCCGGCTACTGATCGCCGCGGGACCGCCGCGCCTCACGGCATGGGCGGCGAATGTATGGCTCGATCCGCAAGAAATCGTGGTCGCCTCGATTTCGGACGCGGCGACAAAGCTGCGGGCACTCCAGCGGAATTGGGCGGTCTACGCGCCCCGGCTACATCGCCGCGCGACACTCATTCAGGAGCAACTGCCCAAGGTGTCGGCCAAGCCGCTCGTTTTCTCGGCTCCGCCCCCATCTGCGCCGCTCGGCTCGTGGACCTTGCTCGATGCCGAGACCATTCTCGCCGCGCCGCATTGCTCCAGCCCTTTCCCTAACGGCGAGATCCGCTTTGTCGAGGACCGCACGGGGCCGCCGAGCCGCGCCTATCTGAAACTCTGGGAAGCGCTGACCTTGATCGGGCGGCGGCCCGCGCCCGGCGAGATCTGCCTCGATCTCGGGTCGAGCCCCGGCGGCTGGAGCGGGGCATTGCAGCAGATGGGCACGCATGTCATTAGCGTCGACAGGGCGGCGCTCGCGCCCGAAATCGCGCGCCTCCCGAGCATCGAGCATCGGCGCGAGAGCGTCTTTGCGCTCGACCCGCGCGCGATCGGTCCGATCGACTGGCTGTTTTCGGATGTCGTGTGTTACCCAGCGCGGCTGCTCAGCCTTGTCGAGCGTTGGCTCGCCGCCGGCACCTGCCGCAATTTTGTCTGCACCGTCAAATTCCAGGGCGAGACCGACCACGCGACGTCTCGCCGCTTCGCCGCCATTCCCGGCTCGCAACTCCGTCACCTGTTCCACAACAAGCACGAGCTCACTTGGATCAAACCGGGTTAGGATTAAACAGATGCTGTCTGCATCGTCATTCCTGCGGAAAGCCGGAATCCGGGGCCCTGGACCCCGGCCGTCGCCTGGGTAACGATAAAGATGTGGAGCGATCGGTGCGATGGCGCGGGGGAGAACGTGATGGAGCTCGGGTTGAGGGGACGCAAGGCGTTGATCACCGGCGCCTCCAGGGGGATCGGGCGGGCTTGCGCCGAGATCTTGGCGGAGGAGGGCTGCGATGTCGTGCTGGTATCGCGCACGGCGGGCGATCTCGATGCGGCCCGGGCAAAGATCACCGCGCAGCATAATGTCGCGGTGCGCTGCTTCCCGCTCGATCTTTCCGACAGCAAGAACGTCGACGTGCTCGCTGCGGAATGCCCCGAAACCGAGATCCTGATCAACAACGCGGGCGCTATTCCGCGCGGCACGATCGCCGAGATCGACGAGGCGCGCTGGCGCGAAGCCTGGGATCTGAAAGTGTTCGGCTACATCAATATGACGCGGCGCTTCTACGCGCTGATGGTGCAGCGCAAGAATGGGGTCATCATCAACATCATCGGCACCGCCAGCGAGAATGTGCAGTCGAATTACATCACGGGATCGGCAGGAAACGCGTCGCTGATGGCGTTCACCCGGGCGATCGGCGGCTCCGCGCCGCGTGACGGGCTGCGCGTCGTCGGCATCAACCCGGGTCCCGTCGAGACCGACCGCATGCTCACCCGCCTGCGGCGCGAGGCGCAGGCACAATTCGGCGATGCCGAACGCTGGCGCCAATTGACCGAAGGGTATGCGTTCGGCCGCGCCGCAACACCGCGCGAGATTGCGTCGATGGCGGCATTCCTGGCATCGGACAAATCCGCTTATACGACCGGTACGATTGTCACTGTCGATGGCGGCGGGACTGGCCGGGGCAGTGCACTCTAACCGGGGAGGACGGGATGGATTTGGGTTTGCGGGGACGCAAAGCGCTGGTGACCGGCGCTTCGAAGGGCATCGGCCGGGCCTGCGCCGAGGTACTGGCCGAGGAGGGCTGCGACGTCGTCCTGGTGTCGCGCACGGCAGCCGATCTCGAGGCCGCACGGGCAGCGATCAGCACCAAGCACAATGTCGCGGTGCGCTTCTATCCGCTCGATCTCAGCGACAGTCGGAACGTCGATAAGCTCGCCGAGGAATGTGCCGACACCGAGATCCTGGTCAACAACGCGGGGGCGATCCCCGGTGGCAATATCGACGCGGTCGACGAGGCGCGCTGGCGCACCGCGTGGGACCTGAAGGTGTTCGGCTACATCAACATGACGCGGCGGTTTTATGCGCTGATGCGCGAGCGCAAGAAGGGCGTCATCGTCAACATTCTCGGCGCTGCCGGCGAGAACCCCGATTTCGATTACATTGCCGGCTCCTCGGGGAACGCCTCGCTGATGGCGTTCACCCGTGCGATGGGCGGCACCTCACCGCGCGACGGGCTGCGCGTCATCGGGATCAATCCCGGCCCGGTGATGACCGACCGGCTCGTCACACTGATGCGCACTCGGGCGCAGACCCAGTTCGGCGATGCCGAACGTTGGACGGAATACATGAAGCCGCTCGCCTTCGGGCGCGCCGCCAAGCCCGAGGAGATCGGCTGGATGGCCGCCTTTCTCGCTTCGGATCTGTCGGCCTACACGACCGGCTCGATCATTACGATCGACGGCGGCGGATCGAGCCGGCGCTCGGCCCTCTGATCGACTTCCGATCATTCATTGAGCCAGCGACGAGCGAAACCGAGCAGCCCTTGCGGCATGAAAATGACCATTGCCACAAAGATGACCCCCACCGGAATGAGGTAATACTCCGTAAAAAATCGCGAGAAGCCTTCGCGCAACAGCAAAAAGAACCCGGCGCCGACAATCGGACCCACCAATGTGCCGATACCGCCGATGACGTTGTAGATGACGACCTCGCCCGACACGACAAAGAAGACGAAATCGGGAGCGGCAAAGCGGTTTTGGATCGCGTAGAGGACACCCGCGAGCCCCGCGAATAGACCCGAGAGCATCACCGCCATGATCTTGTAGCGCTCGACCGGGTAGCCGATCGCCCGCGTCCGCGCTTCGTTCTCGCGGATCGACTGCAATACCATGCCGAACGGCGACTGGGTGATGCGCCGCAGCACGAGATAAGACAAGGTCACTGCCGCTAGCACAAACCAATGCAACGTCTCGGAAGTGAAAGGGACTGAGAAGAGGCCAGGGATTGCCAGTCGCGGCCGGCTGAAGGTCAGGCCGTTTTCGCCGCCGGTAACCTCTGTCCAGGTAAAGATAATCACGTAGAAGATCTGCGAAAAAATCAAGGTCGTGATCGCGAAGTAGATGTCGCGCAGACGGGTCGAGAAGTAAGCGACAAAGGCGGCGACTGCGGCGGCGCCAATGAGCCCCGCGGGGATTGCCAGCCAGAGACTGGGCGGTTTGACCATCAGCAGCGCAGCAGCGGCGCCGTACATGCCGAGACCGAAAAAGGCCGAATGGCCGAACGACACCATGCCGGTATAGCCAATCAGCAGATCCGAAGACATAGCCAGTAGGCCCCAGATCAGGATCTCGGTCACAAAGCGGCGCCAGAATTCGGGCAAGACAAATGGCGCAATGATCAGCAGCGCAATAATGACGGAAAACCCCGTCCAATAGATCGTGGAGCGGCGCAGCCTCATTTCGGGGTCGGAACAAAAAGGCCCGTCGGCCGAAAGAGCAGGGTCAGGATCAATACGACAAAGGACACGATGATCGCCTGGGCCGGGCTCACCCACAGCGAGGCATAAGCCTCCAACAGGCTGATAAAGATCGATGCAGCGATCGAGCCGGCGAGATTGCCCATGCCGCCAATCACGACGACGATGAAGGCTTTGAGAATCCAGTCCAGACCCATCGCATGATTGACCCCGACAAGTGGACCAAACAGCACGCCGCTCGCGCCGGCCATCGCGGCGCCGATGGCGAACACGACAGTCAACACCCACGGCACGGGGATACCCATCGCCTGAGCCATGACGCGATCCTGGGTCGTGGCTCGGATCCAGACGCCGAAGGTGCTGATTTTGAGGAACAGCCACAATGTACCGATGATCGCTGCCGAGAGCAGCGCAATAACCAGCCGGTACCACGGATAATCGAGATAAAACAGGGTGAAGTGGCCGGTGAAGGGCTCCTGAATTTTCCGCGCGACTGGGCCAAACTGCCACAGCGCGTAGTTTTGCAGCACCAGCGAGACCCCAAAGGTGGCAAGGATCGTGGTCAGCGGATCGCGGCCGAGCAGCGGTCGCAGCGTGGTCAGATAAATAACCGCACCAAGTAGCGCGATCAGCAAACTGGCGGCGACGAGCGCGATCCAGAAATCTCCGGTTGCCGCCAACACGACGACGCCGGCGTACGCGCCTAGCATGAACAATTCGCCGTGCGCAAAATTGACGACGTCCATGATGCCGAAAATCAAGGTGAGACCGGAAGCGACCAGCGCCAAGATCATGCCGGTGACGATGCCGTTGATGGTCTGGATCAGCAGCTGGTCAAAGGCGATTTCCATGCCGCTCCTTTTTGTCATCCTGGCGGAGGCCGGGATCCATCACCGCAATAGACACCGGCCTTCGCCGGTGTGACGAGATCGCGGATGCGTTCACTACACGCCCATGTACTGATGGATGGCCGTGGCGTCAGCGCGCAGCTCGGAAGCCGGGGCGTGGTGCCGAACCATTCCTTTTTCCAAGATATAGATCCGCCGGGCGGCTTCGAGAGTGAGCGGCACATTCTGCTCCACGAGCAGCACCGCGACCTCCTCCTGCTCGAGCACACCGATGATCTCTCTGATCTGGGAGATCATTCTGGGCATCAGACCTTCGGTCGGCTCATCCAATAGGATGATCTTGGGCTCGAGCATCATCGAGCGTGCGATTGCGAGCATTTGCTGCTCGCCCCCCGAAAGCGTACCGCCAGCCTGATTACGGCGCTCGGCCAGCACCGGAAAATACTCATATACCTTGTCCAGCAGCTCTTTTTTCCTAACCTTGGTCACCCCATGGCGATCGAGGCCAGTGCGGAGGTTTTCGATCACTGACAATAGGCGAAAAATCCGCCGGTCCTCGGGAACGTAGCCGATCCCGAGCCTCGCCAGCCGGTGAGCGGCCAGCTGGGTAATGGCTCGGCCCTCGAACAGGACCTCGCCTTGGCTCGGATGAACGAGGCCGGCAATGGCCTTTAATGTCGTGCTCTTGCCGACGCCATTGCGTCCAAGGAGCCCGACAACCTCCGCTTTCCCGACCTCGAGAGAGACGCCGTGCAGTATGTGGCTCTTGCCGTAATAGGTATGGATGTTCTCGACCCGAACCAAAGGCTGTGCGGACGTCTCGCTCATGTCTTGAGGTAGACCTCCAGAACTCTCGGGTTCTGCTGGATTTCCTCCGGTGTCCCTTCGGCCAAGATCTCACCGTAATGGAGCACCGTGATCTGCCGTGCCAGCTCCATGACGACCTGCATGTCGTGCTCGACGATGAGGATCGTCAGATCCTCGCCAATACGACGCACCAGTTCCATCGTGTCATGGGTTTCGGCGGCACTCATCCCAGCCGTCGGCTCGTCGAGGCACAGGAGTTGGGGCTCGGTAGCGAGTGCGATGCCGATTTCGAGATTACGCTGTTCGCCATGCGAAAGGTTCGCGGCCAGTTCGTCGCGTTTGGCACCAAGACCGATCGCCTGCAATACCACTTCGGCCTTTTCTATGATGTCGCGATAGGACCGATAGTGGGTCAAGAGGCTCCAGCTGTGCCGGCGCGACTGGGCAGCAATGCGGACGTTCTCGAGCGCAGTGACGTTGGGGAGAATGTTGGTGATCTGGTAGGACCGTGCGATGCCCTTACGGGAGATCCGGTCGGGGGTGAGCCCGGTGATGTCCTCGCCGTTGCAGAGGATATGTCCCGACGAGGGGCGCTGGACGCCGGTCAGGCAATTGAAAAAGGTGCTCTTGCCGGCTCCGTTCGGCCCGATGATCGCCCGGATCTCGCCGTGCTGGACCGCGAAATTCACCCGGTTGAGGGCGGTGAGGCCGCCAAAGCGGACGGTCAGGTCCTCAGTGCAGAGGATCGGGACGGCGGGGGCATCGGACAGTGCGGAGGTCGCCGAGGATGCGACATCCATTAAGCGCCGGCGAATTTGCAGGCCGGCGGGACTATCGTCCTTTCCTTGGGCACCACCTCGGCGATGCGGTACTTGCCGTCGTGGATCTCGTAAATGAATTCGCGGATGAAAGCCTGGTGGTCTTCCTTGCGGAGCGTTTTATCGCCCTGCGGGAAATCATCGCCCTCCTTCATCTCCAACCCTTCGAGCGCGGCGATCAGTTTGGGGGTGTCGTCGCGGCCCTGGAAGCCCGATTTCTCGATGCCGAGCTTGAGGGCATTCATTGCCTCGAAATTGGACTGAACATAGCGGTCGGGGACCGAGGCGGAAGGGTCGACCGCCTTGAGCCGGGGCACGGCTTCCTCGAAGAACTTCTTGTTCCACGGCGTATCGAGCGGCGGCTCGAGCAGCGGCACGTACCGGTTGATGCCGACGAAGCCTTCGATCTTGCTGCCGAGCGCAGGCAGGTTCGTCGACTCCGCCACCGCGCCATCCCCGGCAAACTTGTACTTCTTGGTCAAGCCCAGATCATAGGCTTGGTTGCCGATCGTCACCCCGTCTTTGCCGAAGAAGATCGCGAAGAGCCCGTCAAAATCGCCGCTGATCTTCGACAGAAACGGCGTCATATCGGCGGTGCCGATGGGAATGCCGGTCGTGCCGACGACCTCGCCGCCCAATTTTTTGATCTGCTCGGCATAGGCGTCGCGGGTCGATTGGCCCCAGGCATAATCGGCATAGGCGATGTGCCATTTCTTGCCCATCTTGTTGACCAGGTATGGCGCGAACGCCACCGCCTGCGCCGGGGCATAATCGAAGGGCCGGAAGGTATAGCGGCTGCACTTGCTGGTGGTCATCGTCGTGTCGAGGCACACCCCGACCATGTTGACGATCTTGTATTCTTCCCAGACCGGCATGCAGGCGAGGCACACGTTGGAGAGAACGCCGCCGACATGGGCGTCGATACTGTCCTCGTCGACCAGCTTTTCCGCCTTGCGGCGGCCCACATCGGGCTTGGACTCGTAATCCGCGACGATCAGCTCGACGGGCCGGCCGTTGATGCCGCCCGATTTGTTGATGCGGTCGACCGCCATCTGGACGCCCACCAGCGCCGTCTTGCCGATGATCGCGGCGGCGCCGGACAGCGGCTGCATCGTCCCGATCTTGTAGGGCTTGGCTGCAGCAAAGGCGGCGCGCCACGGTGCCGGCGCTAGGATTGTCGCTCCGAACCCGACGGCGCTGCCGGCTGCGCTCCATCGCAGCAGCCGCCGGCGCGTCAGCTTGTGAGACGCTTGCGAGATTTGGTCACCGGACATTGTAGCTTCCTTCCCTGTTCCGCCGCCCACGTCTCGGGATAACTACCCGCAGTTGCGGAGCGGCGCAAGAATCGGGCCATTGATCAGGCCCGTTGAGGCCAGGCTTAGCCGAGCTTCAGCCGCCTTGCTGCTTCGACCGCCGCATAGGTCAAGACACCATCGGCGCCGGCGCGCTTGAATCCGGCCAGGCTCTCCATGATGGCCCGCTCACCGTCGAGCCAGCCATTCTGCGCGGCAGCGTGCAACATCGCGTATTCGCCGCTTACTTGGTAGGCGTAGGTCGGCACGCGGAACGCCTCCTTCACGCGCCGCACCACATCGAGATAGGGCATGCCCGGCTTGACCATGACCATATCGGCGCCCTCCTGCAGATCGAGCGCCACCTCGCGCAACGCTTCGTCGCCGTTCGCCGGGTCCATCTGGTAAGTGCGCTTGTCGGCACTGCCGAGCGCCGTCTTCGAGCCGATCGCGTCGCGAAACGGGCCATAAAAGGCCGAGGCGTATTTCGCCGCATAGGACATGATACGGACACGCGCGAACCCGGCGGCATCGAGCGCGCGGCGGACCGCGCCGACACGCCCGTCCATCATGTCGGAAGGCGCGATGATGTCGCAGCCCGCGCGCGCCTGGATCACCGCCTGCTGTTGCAGGATCTCGACGGTTTCGTCGTTCTCGACGTAGCCGTTGCGGATGACCCCGTCGTGACCGTGCGAGGTGAACGGGTCGAGCGCCACGTCGCACAGCACGCCGAGCTCGGGCAAGGCCTTCTTCAGTGCGGACGCGGCCCGGCAGACGAGATTGCCGGGGTTGAGAGCGTTGCTGCCTTCCGGGTCCTTCAGGGCAACGGGCACCGCCGGAAAGACGGCGACGACCGGAATACCGAGCTCGGCGGCCTCCCCGGCAGCGTCGACAAGGGCCGGGATCGGCAACCGGAACACCTCCGGCATCGAGGGGATCGGTTCCTTATGCCCTTCGTCATGGACGAAGACCGGCCAGATCAGGTCGCCCGCGGTCAACGTGGTCTCGGCGACCAATTTGCGCGACCAGGCGTCACGGCGGTTGCGCCGCAGGCGCGTCTGTGGATAAGGCGCGAGCGGCGGAAGGAACGATGTCACGGGACCACTCCCGATAGAGAAGGCGGTGCAAACCGCGGTCCAAAAGGAGAATACGTGCAAGCAGCAAAGCTGACAACGTATGGGTCCGCCGATTCCGAGCGTAATTAACTTTGTTCGGCGCCGGGCGAACCGATGCGACGGGAAAGGGTTTCGTCGCGAGGTGAGCGCCGATATGGTCCCGGCAATGAAGCGTTCCTGCCTCACCTGGCAAGTGGTTTCTGATTGCTGCGAGAAGCTTTAGCTGTACTCTGGCGCCGCATTGTCACGAGGTTTCGGAGCGCTTAGTGCCGCTCGTGTTTGGCATTTGGGACGACAGTCTCGAGCACCTCGTCCACCTCCTCGTAGCATTCCTCCTCGCCTTGCCGATCGGGTGGAATCGAGCGCGCGAGGAACAAGGCGCCGGTATCCGCACTTTCCCGCTCGTCGCGATGGCCAGCTGTGGTCTCGTGCAAACAGCCGTGTCCGTGCTCGGGACCAGTGCCACCACGCAGGCAAACATCCTGCAGGGTGTGATCACCGGGATCGGTTTCATCGGCGCAGGCGCAATTATGCGGCAGGGCGAGGCCACCACCGGCAATGCGACCGCCGCCAGTATTTGGACCGTCGGAATTATTGGCGCCGCGGTCGGATACGGATACTTTGACATCGGGATTATCCTGGCGGTGGCAAACCTTGCGATGCTCAAGTTCAGAGGCCCTTTGCCGCGGCGCCCGGCGGTGGCCGCGGATGCTCGGAGCGACCATCACAAAGATTAAAGAAGATGCGGGTTACAGTCCCATAGAGTGTGCGGGATCAGTGGAGGCTTGAAATGTTGATCTTCCGGCAATTGTTCGATCCGCCGTCTTCCACCTACACCTACGTCCTTGCCGATGGCCGCAGCGGCGCCGCGGTAATCATCGACCCGGTGTTCGAACAGGTCAGGCGCGACGCGGCACTGATCGACGAACTGGGCCTCAAGCTGCTCTACGCGCTCGAAACGCACGTCCATGCAGATCATGTTACCGGGGCGTGGCTTTTAAAGCAGCGAACCGGGTGCCGTATTGCGCTGTCCGCCGATAGCGGTGCGGAGGGAGCGGACCGCTACCTAGTGCAGGACGATGTCGTCGCCTTCGGCGATCGCAATGTGCAGGTCCGCAAGACGCCGGGGCACACCAATGGCTGTCTGACTTATGTGCTCTTTGACCGCAGCATGGCGTTCACCGGCGACTGCCTGATGGTGCGCGGCAGCGGGCGCACCGATTTTCAGGGGGGCGATCCGGCGGCGATGTATCGCTCGGTGCATCAGCAGATTTTCACACTGCCCGATGATTGTCTCTTATACCCGGCGCATGATTATCGCGGGCTGACCGTAACCAGTGTGCGCGAGGAGCGGCGGTTCAATCCACGTCTCGGCGGCGAGGCCGGTGAGGCCGACTTTAGCGGCTACATGAAAAACCTGGGGTTGGCGCATCCGAAAAAGATGGATGTTGCGGTGCCGGCCAATCTCAAATGCGGCAAGCCCGAAGGCGAAGTCGACATCGCCTCCGCTCGGCGCTGGGCGCCATTGCGCTACAGCTTTGCCGGGATCTGGGAAATCGACCCATACGGGCTCGAAGAGCATTCGCGGCAAGTCCAGATCCTCGATGTGCGTGAGCCACCGGAATTCACCGGACCGCTCGGACATATCCGCGGCGCGATCCTGATTCCGCTCGGGGAGCTTGCCGGGCGGGCCGGCGAACTCTCGCGTGACCGCCCAATTGTCACCGTGTGCCGGGCCGGCAGCCGTTCGGCGCAGGCCACCATTATCCTGCGGGAAGCCGGCTTCAGCGATGTCGCCAACCTCACCGGCGGCATGCTGCGGTGGCGAGCTGAGGGCCATGCCGTCGAGGGCGGCACTGCCCTGGAGTACATCGCCGAATATTCGATCTGAGCCTCGCGCTCGGAACACCCCGAGGAACTCGAACATCGCCTGTTGATCCCAGCGGCTTCAAGGGCGGCGGCGCGTAGGGCGCATATCAGCCAAGACGCGACAATTTGCCCTGGAGGTGCGGCAACACGTGCTACAGTGGAACCGGGAATCGGTGTTGTGACCTCAAAGAAGAAAGGGGTAGCGATGGCTTATGATCTCTTGATTAAAAACGGCCGGATCGTCGACGGCTCCGGCATGCCGGCTTTCCGCGGCGATGTCGGCATCAAAGGCGGGAAGATTGCCGAGATCGGCAAGCTGAGCGGCCCGGCCAAACGCACGATCGACGCCGAGGGCCGGGTGGTCGCGCCGGGCTTTGTCGACAACCATTGCCACTACGATGCGCAGGTCACTTGGGACCCGCTGTGCTCGTTCTCCCCGGACCACGGCTGCACTACGGTCGTCTTCGGGAATTGCTCGCTGGCTTTGGCCCCGGTCCGCCCCGGCAGTGAAAAGCGGGTCGCCGAGTTCCTGTCCTATGTCGAAGCGATCCCGATGGAGGTCCTCAGCACCGTCGAGGTCGATTGGGAGACGATCCCACAGTACATGGACCGGCTCGACCAGCATCTCGGGGTCAATGTCGGCAATCTGATCGGCCACTCGACGGTGCGTTACTACGTGATGGGCGACGAGAGCCAAAAACGCGCCGCGACCGACGATGAAATCGGGAAGATGCAGGATATCGTGCGCGACGGCATGAAGGGTGGCGCGCTCGGGCTGTCGGTGTCCCGCAACAAGGGCCATTACGACCCGCAGGGGGTGCATATCCCCGCATTGTGGGCCGACGAGAAGGAGATCTTCGCGCTCGGCGATGTGCTGCGCGAGATGGGCACCGGCATCATTCAGAGCGGCGGCGGCCGCGCGGCCGAGCTCAAAGACGGGTTGATGGCGCGTCTGTCGGAGGCGACCGGCCGCACCGTCATCTACAACAATCTGGGGCAGACCGTGCGCGAGCCCGACGCCTGGAAAAAGCACATGGCGCGGATCGAGGAAACCTCGAAGGCCGGCATCCGGGCCTACCCGCTGTGCAGCCCGAACCGCGTCACGCAGACCTTTACGATGCGCAATTGCCAGATCTTCCGCGGGTCGCCGACCTGGCACCCGATCCTGTTGTCTTCCGACGAGGAGAAGCTCGCGGCCTATGCCGACCCGGCGATCCGCCAGAAATTGCACGACGAGGTGATCGAGCACAAGGTCGAGGTCCCCGCCGCCGGGTACTCGCGCCGCTGGTACGACTACATGTGGGTCGAGACCCCGGTCCTAGAAAAGAACCAGGGGCTGAAGGGCAAGACCATCGGCCAGATCGCCAAGGAGCAGGGCAAGGGGATCATCGACGCCTTCCTCGACCTCGTCGTCGAGGAAAACCTCGATACCGGCCTGATGCAATCCGAGAACAATGTCGACGACGAAGCGATGGCCAAAATCCTGACCTACCCGAACGCTATCGTCGGGCTGTCGGATGGCGGGGCGCATGTACAGTTCCACGGCGGCTACGGTTACAGCACACGGCTGCTGTCGGAATGGCTGCGCGAGAAGCAGGTCATGACGCTCGAGCACGCGGTTCGGCGGCTGACCTTTGACTCCGCTTCTGCGCTCGGGCTCTACGACCGCGGCTTGCTGCGGCCAGGGATGGCGGCAGATATCGTGATCTTTGATCCCGACACCGTGCGTCCGCTCCCCGAAAGCGTCGTGCACGACTTCCCGGCAGGCGGCTGGCGCGTGAAGGAGCCGGCGGCCGGCATCATGGCCACGATCGTCAACGGCGAGGTCCTGATGGAGAACGGCAAGCACACCGGGGCACTACCCGGCCGTGTCCTCCGCAACACCTACTACCACGCCAACACCTAACCTCGGCTGACCACCGAGCGCGACCGCCCGCAGCGTAACCGCTGCGGGCGGTTCCTTTTTGGCCAGGGAGGTCCTGGCCGGACGGTCAGGTCACTCCGCCGCCATCAGTGGTGCCAGCGAGCTCTTCGTCTTCTCCAGCTCGGCGTACGGCCCCTGATCGACGAGCCGTCCCTGCTCCATGACCAAGACCCGGTCGAAGGCTGAGGCGAGGCGGGCGCGCTGCAGGCTCCACACCAGGCTGCGTTCGGCGAATTCCGCCTTCAGCCGATCGAGAATAGCGGTTTCGGTTGCGCCGTCGAGCACCGCGGTCGCATCGTTGAGCGCCACCACGTCGGGCCGCTTGAGAACCGCTCGGGCGATCGCCAGTTTTTGCCGCTGCGATTCCGAGAGACGCGATCCGCCGGTGCCGACTTGATAGTCCAACCCGACCTCGATCAACGTTCCGCGGAGGCCGAGCTCGGCGAGCACCGTGGTGATCGCGGCGTGGACTCGTTCCCTACCGCCCGACTCACCGCGCACGATGGTGCCGAAGAGGACATTTTCTTGCACCGGCGCTGCTGCATTGTAACGCTCGGGGTCAAAGAACTCGACCGAACCGCGCAGATCATTCGGCAACCCCTCGGCGAAGGCGCGTCGTGCTTCGAGAATTCGCTGCTGCATCTTTTCGTCGATCAGATCGAGCGGGTCGCGCGCCGCAACCAGCTTGAAGGCGAGAGACAGAAGTCGTTCTCGAGGCGGCTGCAGCAGGCTCTCGATGCCGGCCATTTCCATGCGTTTCAGGATGCTCTCAAAATCAGGCAGGTCGTCGGCGCTAACAAAGCCGAACTCTTCAAAGAATTCGTGTTCAGGGCGCAAACCAGTGAACAGCTCGATCATCATGCGGGCGACCTCGGCGCCGACCTCGATCAAGTCGTGCGCAAGCCCGACCCTGTCGAGCACACTCTGGACGTAGGGGCTACGGGCGAGGCCTTCGCCTTCGAATGCGGGTCCGATCGGCGTGCCGAACAGCAAATTGACGGAAACAGGGGAATTCGAGTTGTAGCGGTCGGGGTCGAAGCGCTCGACAAGATGCGCGATATCATTCTCGGTGAGGCGCTTGGCCAGGACGCGGCGCGCCTCGAGTAGGCGCTGCGCTGCCTCAGGCTGCCGCCCGGGATCGAGCCGGCCGCGCAATCCAAGGAGATGGACGTCCTCATCGAGATCGACGATCCGCAAAACCTCGACGATTCGCCTCTCGAGTTCGGCCGCGTCGGCCACTCCCGCCTGCCGGTAGTCGATCCAGTCGGCGGCGACGTCGAGCTCACTGTTGCCCGATTGGCGAGCTTCCTCGATGGCGCGGGCGCGCTCTCTTTGGCTCGCCGAACCATTATCCGCCGAAGGCCTCGGCCGGTGGCGCAATCCGAGCAGCAGATTTTCCCGAACACTTGTCGCGAACAAATACGTCGCCGGCCCGACATAGCCGATGCGTTGGCCGGAAACCGCGAGCGGAACGTTGTTGATGTCGGTATCACCGATAAGGAGCCTCCCACTCGTTGGAGTGACGAGCCGGGCGAAGAGCTGCGGAACGAGGTGTCTGCCGCTGCTACTCTGACCGACTACCGCCACGTCGGCGCCAATCGGAAATTCGAAACTGACCCCGTCGAGTTGATGAATGCCGTCGTCATCCACCAAGCCGAGGTTGGCAGCACTCACTGTGCCGTCGAACGGTTCTACGGTTTCGGGGTGTTCAAGGAGTGAGCGCTTGTCGAGCATATCGGGGACATGGAACTGCTCGACCACCTGCTCATACTTTATCGCGACATCCTGTTGGTTCTGATAAAAGTCGAGCAGCTCCTTCCACGGTGATGACAAGTCCTTGTAGGCGGCGAGCACGGCGACCAGCGCGCCCCATGAAAGCTGGCCTTTGATGACAAAATAGCCACCGATCGAGAAGAAGAAGAAGGGGGTCAGATTTCCGATAAGATTATTAAGAAATTTGACGAAAAATTTTCGGTTGTAGATCTCGAACCGAATATCATAAATCTCGCCCAGGCGATAAGAAATATCAGCGAGCTGATAGGGGGCGCCGTCGTTGGCTCTGATTTCGGTCCGGGCGGCGATCGTCTCGGCGATGCGGTCCGAGAGCCGGCGGACCTTGCGCACCCGTTCGCGGCCGAGGCGGCGGATGACGCGCTGCATCTTCGGGATCAGATACCCCTGCAGCGGATAGAGCGCGATCGCGGCCGTGCCGAGGATCGGATCTTGTACAAACATAAAGAATAGAATGGTGAGCAGGGTCCCGCCTTGCGAAATAGGCAAGGCGAAAGCCTCTCCGACAAAACCGCCGACGGGCTCGAGTTCGCCGGTCATCATCGCGATGACTTCGCCGGTGGCGGTGCGATCGAAGTGGTGTAAGGGAAACCGCAATATCCGCTCATAAAGCTGGTAGCGTAGGCGGCGCAGCATGCGTTCCCCGACCTGGCCCTTCTTTATGTTGAGATGCAGCTTGAACCAGCCATTGATTAAGACAAGGGCGAGAAACACCGCACAAAGCACCAAAAGATAGGGAATTTGATCAAGCTCGGCGCCGAAGAAATTTACGGGAAAATCTTTTCCAGAAATAGCGTGATTGACAATTTGTTTTGGGAGATCTAAAGAATAATAGAGAAATGGAAACGAGAGCAGAGTAACGATAACGAGATAAAGTTGCTCCTTCAGACTATAATGGATAATATAGCCGTAAATCGAGCGGTCGAGGCCATCCGGCCCACCCTCCGGCAGCAAGCGCCGCAAGAATGCGGGATACGGTGGCCGAGCCGACCTTATAAAGGCGGCAGCACTACGGAGGAGTCGCATGAAGGGCTCTTTGGTCTGGGCAAAAACGACACTTCGGCTTCGTGCATCAACACCGGCATGGTCGACGCTATTCTAGGCAAATAGTCGCACCCGCGGAAAGGCGGGAGAGTAGGCGGGCCATTTTCGACAAGAAATTGATCACGACGGAGGTCGAGAAGATAAGCGCGACCCGTGCCTGGTTCCCGAATAGGCACAGGATGCGCCACGTCGATTGTGTTCCTAATCCCGCCCGGGAGCAAAGTTTCCGGTAGATAAGGGGCAAGAAAGGCTGGCGCAATCCCGCGCTGTAAGCGCAACGCGCTTGCCCCGCGCACCTGGTGCCCGAGCAAGCTGTGCCGGGAATCACCAACGTCTCAGCCGAGATGGGCCAGCGGCAATCCTTAGCCGATCAACGCAACAGCCACCGACGTCGCTGCATTATCTGACGGCGGATGGGTCAGCGCGTAATCGGACATCCTCACCGGGCAGAAACACCACGCCGACATCCTCGAGGGCCCGCTGAATGGCGTCGGCGGTTATCGCGTCTGGCGGCTGGCGCTCGAGCTCAAAATTATCGACTGCGCTCTCGCTGACCGACGCGGCGCTCGCCAATTTGCCAACCGACCAGCTCAGCAATGTGCGTGCAGAACGGCATTGGGCGGCGGTAATCATAATTCCGTGAATTCCTTCCGTTTGCATATCGGCCAGCTCCATTTCGCCACATTTATCGAAAATGCGCCATACCGGAACATTTCACCGGCCGAACAACCCTTGAGCGAGGCTGTGCTGGCGCCGGCGGCCACCCCAAGCTCCGTAGTGCGAGGGGCGGTGAAACCGCAACATAGAGGCTATCGGGCACCTTACCCTTGCCGTGATTTCACTTCTCTTAAGGTTAAAGGTATACTCGAAAACTACAAAAGAGCCAATCACTAGCGTAGATCATTCTATCACTGTAGGCTAAATTCACAATACTACTGGACGGGTTCACGATTTCCTGCTATGGTTCTGCTGTGACCTGGGCCACGAGCCGGAAAGTGCATTTGGTGGCGACGGGGTTAACACTCTTCAGCTTGACATGCAACTCAGACTATTCCGACATTTTACACCGATTTCGGTCTTGCCTCGTGTGTCGTCGGACGCCCTGCTGACAACTGTTGCCGGTTATCGATTCCCATCAGAGTCACAGGTCGGTCCACCGATCGTATTCGGTGCATCGAGCTTCGATGCTCAACTTGCTGCAAGATTGTCGTCCGCCGCCGTAGCCGCGATGGTTTCGGCCGGTTTTTGCAGCCGAGTTTGGCGGTGGCAGGGTCGCGGTCGATATTTGCGACGATGCCAAGGCTTGCAACATAGCCATCGATCGGGGCCATTTCAGATCCGCTCTGACCCGCCTCGTCCGCAACGCAATCGACGCATCGCCGCCGCAAACTCGGGTGGTCATCTCTTCTCGTCGCCTTGGCGCCCAGCTTTTGATCGACATCACCGGCGAAGCTCCGGGGATGAACGAGGCTTTTATCCGGGACGAACTCGTTATGCCTCTCCGCTCGACAAGTCGGGCGGGTACGGAATTGGCGCCTTTCAGACCCGCGAGCTGATCCGCACGGCAGGAGGCGAACTGGAAGTAATCTCCGAAAAAGGGTTTGGCACTGCGATGCGGATAATCTTGCCTCTGGCTCTTGAAAGAGAACCGGCAGCATCTTCCGTCCGGTCGTAGGCACTATCACATGCCTCCGAACGCCAAACCGTTGCTGATCGTCGACGATGACATTGGCCTTCTGCGCCAGCTGCGTTGGGCCTTTTCCGACCACAGGGTGTATCCCGCCGGGACGCGCCAGGAAGCAATCGATCTAGTCAAGAGGGAAGCTATTCCTGTCGCGGTCGTCGATCTGGGCCTTCCCCCCAATCCCGACGGAGCTTCAGAAGGGCTGGCGACGTTGACCGAAATTCTGGCAATTGCGCCAGGGACCAAGGTCATCATCGCGACAGGCAATAAGACCCGCGAGAATGCATTGCAGGCGATTGCCTCGGGCGCCTACGACTTTTATCAAAAGCCCATCAATATCGACACCCTCCGACTGATCGTCAGCCGCGCTGAGCACATTTTCGAACTAGAAGCCGAAAATCGCAGGCTCAGCGAGGGAGCAGTGACCTCTCCGGTCGACGGCTTGGTGGCGAGCAGTCCGGAAATGCTGCGGGTTTTGCGCAATATTGAAAAGATCGCGCCGACCGATGTTGCGGTCTTGTTGCTCGGCGAAAGCGGCACAGGGAAGGAATTGCTGGCTCGGGCAATCCATAAGATGAGCGGGCGGGCCCGCTCGCCCTTCATCCCGATCAACTGTGCCGCCATTCCCGAAACGCTGCTCGAAAGCGAACTCTTCGGTTATGAAAAAGGAGCGTTCACCGGCGCAGTAAAGCAGAATATCGGCAGGATCGAAAGTGCCGACCGCGGTACCCTCTTCCTCGATGAAATCGGCGATGTGCCGTTGGCGATGCAAGTCAAGCTGCTGCGCTTCCTGCAAGACCAGATCGTCGAGCGGATTGGCGGCCGCAAGCCCGTGCAGGTCGATGTGCGCATCGTTTGCGCGACGAATCAGGATCTCGACAGCATGATGGCCGAAGGTCGCTTTCGAGAGGATTTGTATTACCGACTGAACGAAGTGGCGGTGCGAGTACCGCCGCTTCGTGAGCGGCTCGGCGATGCGGTAGTCCTGGCGAGCTTCTTTCTTAGACGGTTCGCATCGGAATACGGTCGCCCCGTGCGCGGCTTCGCACCCTCAGCCTTGGCGGCGATCCAGGACCATCAGTGGTCCGGGGAATGTGCGCGAGCTCGAGAACCGCATCAAACGCGCCGTGGTAATGGCCGACGGAATATTGGTGTCAGCCGATGATCTTGGTCTTTCGATCCCCGAGGAGGGGCTGCCATCGCTCGCAATCCGTGCCGCCCGCGCGCGCGCCGAACGCGAAGTGCTGCAATTGGCTCTCGCCCAGGCTGGCACCAATTTATCAAAAGTAGCAAAACTGCTCGGCATCAGCCGACCCACGCTCTACGACTTACTGCAGCAGCACCAAATTTGTCTCGATGCATAACGACATCGGCGAGAGAGAGAAAAGGCCGTGGGGCGAAACCATTCGATGATGGCTCGGTAACCACCTAGTCCCCAATTTTACGCCGTAAGTCGAGTTGTCTAGCGAGCAGACTCGATCTCCTTCAGCAGACTCTGTAGTTCTCGAGCGAGCTGCGGTGCTGGCGTTTCGCTGCGACCAACGGGGCTGACCGGGACCGGAGCCTCTCGGGTTTCTCCCGCCAATGTGCCCAGACGTTGAATGACGCCTGTCAGCTCCTCTACCGCTCCCCGCAGCTCCGAAAAACCATCGATCGACTGCTGCGGCGCAGCGGTCGTGTGCGCCGTGGATGCAACAATTTCGATGGACGATCGCACCGTAGCTTCAAGGGCCTGGGTATTAGCCGTCAGCCGGTCGACCGCGTCCAACAGAGCGTTTTGGCCTTGTTCGAGCAACCCCATCAGCCCTTCCGGGAGCTGAGGCGATGCAGCGGGAGCCCTGTTGTTCTGGAAGGCGGGGGCATTGCATGCCATTTCCAACAATTCCACGGCGCGGCGCAAGAGCCCGACCTCGACGCGCTCGGAGGGTAGTTGCGCAATCGTACCAATCAAAGGCTCCACCGTGACATCGACGACGATTCGGCCGAGAGCCGCAAGAAGCATCAAGCCGACAAGGATCAGAATGGCGGACGCTGTGGGGATCGCGGCTGCCAAAAAGGGGAGCGAGCCTCGGTCTTGCGCGAGACCAAGGCCGACCACTCCGGCCAGCACGATCAGCGCACTGAAGAAATGGCTGCGCGCCAAGCATATGTAATAAAGCCGCGCAACCTCGCTCCTCGTTTCGTCCGGATCGAACCGGGTTTGCAGCACGACCCGCTCATTCGCTCCCGCCGATTGGACGAGCACCGGAGCCAGTCTTGACCCAAGCTGTCGAAACCCATTCGCATTAAGGACGGTAACCCAGCGGCGCCGGGTCAACGTACGATCGACTGCCGCACGGACGAGATAATCGCGCACGCGCAGACTACCGGCGACCAGCGTCGCCGTCGTTAGCAACATTGTGCAAAGCGCGTAGACGGCCAAGGCGGCAACGGCGAGGGCGAAAGAATGGGGCAGCAGCGCCTGCCCGATCTGTTGCTGCGGCGCGTTCGATATCTCGGGAACGGCCAACGCCGCCGCTACTACGATCGCGGCGCTCGCGCTCGACAAGACAATCATCCATGGTCGCATCGACGGTCCTTCCCTTGGCCGCGATCCAGATAAATGAGCCAGCTGCCTTTGCAATACCCTAAGAATTCCCTACGCGGTCGCTGGGGTCGTTTCGATGTCACGCAACGTCCAGGCTTCGGAAGCGCACTATCAAATGATTGCTGCAAATTTGCTATCAACTCTACTGTGCCGCTGGAAATAAGGCTTCCTCCTACAGCTCTCGACCGCCGATGGTTTGGGCCTTCGCCCAGGCGTCTCGCAGTCCGACCGTGCGGTTGAAAATCAGTCCTACCGGAGTGCTGTCGATGTCGAGACAGAAATACCCCTGCCGTTCGAACTGGATCGGCTCTCCGAGGATTGCGGCGGCGAGCGCTGGTTCGACCCGGCCTTGGGGCAAGGCCTCGAGCGAGTGCAGGTTGAGGTCCGCCATGAAATCGCCATCGGCACCCGGATCAGGGCGGGTGAAAAGCGGGCTATAGAGCCGGATCTCCGCCGGTAAGGAGTAGGCCGCCGAAACCCAATGCAACGTCGCCCTGACCTTGCGGCCGTCGGGTGCGCTGCCGCCCCGGGTCGCCGGGTCGTGGGTGCAGATCAGCTCCACGACCTCGCCCGCCGCATTTTTCACCACCTCGCGGCACGTGACGAAGTAGGCGTAACGCAGCCGGACCTCGCGCCCTGGCGACAGCCGGTAAAAATTCTTGGGCGGATCCTCCAGAAAATCGTCTCGCTCGATATAAAGCTCGCGGCCGAAGACAACACGCCGTGTGCCGGAAGCCGGGTCCTCGGGGTTGTTGACCGCGTCGAGCTCCTCGCTGTCGCCAGCCG
>Ga0306920_100000380_pt1 | contig 51301 bp, 47 predicted proteins | sample flu12Cox44000170_FD_204666 | JGI IMG/M metagenome (GOLD analysis project Ga0306920, IMG submission 204666) | Lab enrichment of tropical soil microbial communities from Luquillo Experimental Forest, Puerto Rico - flux4day.12C.oxic.44.000.170 (v2)... | ecosystem: Environmental > Terrestrial >... | reverse complement strand
GACCGTGCCAGCCTGGGGTTCGTCGCCGAGACCGAGCGTCAGGTTGAAGGCCACCTGGATCAGCATCTCGATCGACTTCCGGCGGGCGATGCACGCAGCCGTGCCATACTTGAAGCCATGAGATCCGAGGAGATTGCGCATGGCGCGGCCGCTGCGGCTGCCGGCGGCGTACGGCCACCGGCTCCGGTGTGCGCGCTGATGCGCCGTACCGCTCGCATCATGACGGGCAGCGCCTACTGGATCTGACGATTCCGCAAGGTTGTATATTAGAAACGTCTCAAGGGGAGCCGGTATGGAAGAGAGCATCAAGCCGCTGAGCGAAATTCCCGCGATCAACCGGTTCCTGAGTTATTGCCGCATTCGCGCGGTACCCTCCAAGACCGTGGTGATCCACGCGGGCGATCTGCCCGATGTCCTCTACTACATCATCAGTGGCTCGGTGGAGGTGATGATCGAGGATGAGGAAGGCAACGAGATGGTGCTCGCGTACCTCAACCGCGGGCAGTTCTTCGGCGAGATGGGCCTGTTCTACGAGCAGCCGACGCGCAGCGCCTGGGTCCGCACCCGCAACCAGTGCGAGCTCGCCGAAATGACCTATCCGCGTTTCCGCCAGATCGCCGCCGAGAGTCCGGGCCTGGTGTTCGAGCTGGCTACGCAGCTCGCGACACGCCTCGACCGCACCAATCGCAAGCTCGGCGATCTCGCCTTCGTCGATGTCACCGGACGCGTGGCACACGCCATCATGGACCTGTGCGGCGAGCCCGACGCCATGACCCATCCGGAAGGCATGCAGATCAAGGTGAGCCGCCAGGAGCTCTCGCGGCTCGTGGGGTGCTCGCGCGAGATGGCCGGGCGCGTGCTGAAAGTGCTCGAGGAGCAGGGGCTGCTGCGCGCTACCGGCAAGACCATCGTCGTGTTCAACGCGCGGCCGAAGATGAAGACCCGTCCGGTCATCGTGCCGGCGAAGCCCGCCCCCGGCGGTGCCGCGCGGGCAGTGAGTCCCGTCGAGCTCGAAGACGACGAAGACGACGAGGACGAGGACGAATAAGCGCGCCGCGCCGGCGCCTCAGCGCCGCGCTTTCACCTGCGCGTCGCCGTTGATCTGCGAGCGCATGTCGCGAATGGTCTGCCCGTAGTCGCGGCTGCCGAAGATCGCCGAGCCGGCGACGAAAGTATCCGCCCCGGCCTGGGCCGCGGCGCGGATATTGCTCACCTTGATACCGCCATCGACCTCCAGGCGCACCTCGCGGCCGCCGGCGTCGATACGCGCGCGCGCGTCGCCGAGCTTTCGCAGGCTCGTCGGGATGAACTGCTGCGCGGCAAATCCGGGATTCACCGACATGATGAGCACCATGTCGATGAGCTCGAGGGTGTAGTCGAGGTAGTCGAGCGGCGTCGCCGGGTTGAACACCAGTCCCGGAGAGCAGCCATGCTCGCGGATGAGCGCGATGGTCCGATCGACGTGGTCTGAGGCTTCCGGATGGAAGCTAATGAAGGTGGCGCCGGCTGCCGCAAAATCCGGGACGATGCGATCGACCGGGCGCACCATGAGGTGCACGTCGATCGGTGCCTTGACCCCGTGACGGCGCAACGCCTCGCACACCAGCGGACCGATGGTGAGATTCGGCACGTAATGGTTGTCCATCACGTCGAAGTGAATCAGGTCTGCACCCGCCTCGAGCACCGCATCGACCTCATCCCCGAGGCGCGCGAAATCAGCCGACAGAATCGAAGGAGCTATCCAGGGCTCGGGCATGATCACAGTCTAACCGATCGAGCCGGTCAGCCGTGACAACGCCTCCCGGTACTTCTCGCTGGTGCGCGCGATGACCTCCGGGGGCAAGCGCGGCGCCGGTGGCCGCTTGTTCCAGTCCAGCGTCTCGAGGTAGTCGCGGACGAACTGCTTGTCGAAGCTCGGCGGACTGATGCCGACGCGGTAGCTGTCCGCCGGCCAGAAGCGCGAGGAGTCCGGCGTCAGCACTTCATCGATCAGCGTCAGCCGGCCGTCCGCGTCGACACCGAACTCGAACTTGGTGTCGGCAATGATGATGCCGCGGCGGCGCGCGTGCTCCGCGGCAAAGCGATAGAGCGCGAGCGCCGCGTCGCGTACACCTGCGGCGAGTTCCGCACCGATGAGCGCAGCAACTTCCCCGAAGGGTATGTTCTCGTCGTGGGCGCCGGCCTTCGCCTTGGTCGCTGGCGTAAACAGCGGCTGCGGCAGCTGCGCCGCGAGCGCAAGTCCGGGGGGCAGCGCCACGCCGCACACCGCCCCGCTCGCCTGGTAATCCTTCCAGCCCGAGCCGATGAGGTAGCCACGCACCACGGCCTCGATCGGCAGTGCCCGGAGGCGGCGCACGATCACCGCACGCCCCTCGAGCAGTGCCCGCTCGTCCGCGTCGCTGATGACACTCGCGAGCTCGCGGCCGGTGAGATGGTTGGGGATCAGCTGCTGCGTGCGTGCGAACCAGAAGTTGGAGATGCTGTTGAGCACGCGCCCCTTGTCGGGAATGGGATCGGGCAACACCACATCGAACGCTGACAGCCGGTCGGTGGTGACGATCAGCAGGGTCGCTGCATCGAGCGCGTAGATATCGCGCACCTTGCCCTCGTGCAGGCGCTCGAGACCACGCAGTGCGGTGCGGTAGACGGTGGGCGTTGGCATGCAATTGCTACTATAGCGGCCCTTCGAGCCCCGGACACCCGCGCGAGCCCCGCAGCCGCAAATGGCCATGAAATGGATCGGTAAAGTTACCGGTGGACTGCTCGGCGGATTGGTGCTCGGGCCCATTGGCGCCGCGTTCGGCGTGCTGCTCGGGCACCAGTTCGACGAGGTGAGCGGGGAGGCCGGCGAGCCGCTTGCCGCAGAAGAGCTGGCAACGATCGGCGAGCGGTTCTTCCGCGCGAGCTTCCAGGTCATGGGTTACCTCGCCAAGGCCGACGGTCGTGTGTCCGAGCGCGAGATCGACGCCGCGCGCGCGGTCATGAGCGAGTTGCGCCTCGACGCCGCTCAGGTACGCGAGGCGATCGCCTGCTTTACTGCAGGCAAGCAGCCCGACTACGACTATGGCACCGAGCTCGCGGAGCTCGGTCGCGTCTGTCGCAGCCGGCCGGACCTCGCGCGCGTCTTCCTCGAGATCCAGGTGCGTGCGGCGCTCGAGGGCAACGACCTCGAGGGACCGGTGCGGCCGCTCATGGGCCAGCTCGCCGCTGCCCTCGGCGTGTTTTCGCTCGAGCTCGTGCACATCGAGACGGTGCTGCGCATCCAGCGCGGCGGCGGCTTTGGCGCACGCCGGGCACAGGGAGCCGCCGCTGCGGCAGCACGTGAGCGCGAGCTGCAGGAGGCGTATCGCGTTCTCGAGACCGCCCCAGGCGCGAGCGACGAAGAGGTCGCCAAGGCTTACCGCCGTCAGTTACAGCGTCATCACCCCGATAAGCTCAAGGCCCATGGCCTGCCGGAGTCGATGATGGCGCACGCCAAGCAACGCACGCAGCAGATCATCGAAGCGTGGGAGATCGTGCGCGGGCGGCGTGGCATTCGCTGAAACCACCCCAAGAAAACCACCCCAAGAAATTGCGCTTACCCCGCACGGCGGGCGCGCATGAATCAGCAAGACGCGCAATTTCTTGGGGACCCCGGTTAATTGCGCTTGCCGTGCTCGGCAGGCGAACACCGGCCAGTAAGCCGCGCAATTTCTCGGCGACCCCGGTTGGTTACGCTTACTCCGCTCGATGAGCGTTCATCGAGCCCTGCGATGCCCACTCCTCGATGATCTGCTGGATCGCCCTGACTCCATCGGTGAGCGCCGCGGGTCCGGGCTGCAGGATGATCGATGACTTGATCTCGCGCAGGTAACCCTCGCGCACCGCCGGCACTTCGCTCCATCCGGGCCGCGCCGCAACCCGCTCGGGGCGAAACTTCTTGCCGCACCAGGAGCCGAGCACGATGTCGGGCGAACGCCGCGTCACCTCGAGCGGGTCGGCGATGATGCGGTTGCGCCCGAGGGCCTCACGGGCGAGCTCCGGGAAACAATCCTCGCCGCCGGCGAGCGCGATGAGCTCGGAGACCCAGCCGATGCCGCTGATCAGCGGATCGTCCCACTCCTCGAAGTACACCCGCGGGTGCCGCGGCAAGGCAGCGGCCCGCGCGCGCACCGTTCCGAGCCCTGCTTCGAGCTCATCGGCGAGTGCGCGTGCCCGGGCCTCACAACCGATCATGCCGCCGAGCGTGCGGATCATGCGCAGGATGTCGGCAACGCTGCGATGGTTGAAGACGTGAACCTCCAGCCCCGCGCGCACCAGCGTTGCGGCGATGTCGGCCTGCAGATCCGAGAAACCGAGCACCAGATCGGGCTTGAGCGCGAAGATGCGCTCGCTGTGAGCGCTCAGGAACGCCGAGACGCGCGGCTTCTCGCGGCGCGCCCGCGGCGGGCGTACCGTGAAGCCGGAGATCCCCACGATCCGCCAGTCTTCGCCGAGCAGGTAGAGTGTCTCGGTCGTCTCCTCCGTGAGACACACGATCCGCTCCGGAAATCCTGTCGCTGCCCTCATGTCACACCGCGCACGGCGGCACTGTATCCTTAAGCCATGTGGATGCGCATCTGGGCGTTCCTCGACCGCTGCTTCTTCGGTGCCGCCTCGGGGCGCCCTGGCGCGCTCGGGGCAACGCTGCGCCTGCTGCGCTATCCCTATGCGGTGGTGCGCGACCTGTCGCGCGGGGAGATCAACCTGCGCGCCATGGGGCTCGTGTACACGACGCTGTTGTCGTTGATTCCGCTGCTCGCCTTCAGCTTCGCGATCCTCAAGATCTTCGGCGGCCATCGCGATCTGCAGCCCATCGTGTATGAGTTCTTCCGCCCGGTGGGAAACGCCGCCGCCGGCGAGCTCACCGACCGCGTGATGCAGTTCGCCAACCGCGTGAGCAGCGGTGTGGTCGGCTCGGTGGGACTCGCACTGCTCGCCTGGACGCTGGTTGGAACCATCAAGAAGGTGGAGGACAGCTTCAACTTCGTCTGGCACGTGGACCAACCGCGCAGTTTCGCCCGCCGGCTGGCCGAGTACACCTCGCTTCTGATCGCAGGACCTGTGCTGCTCGTGGGCTTCCTTGGCCTGACGCACGCGGCGCTCAGCAGCGCCCCGGTGCAGGAAGTGGTACGCCTGCCGCTGCTGCACCGTCTGCGTGGCACCGGCATCGCGCTCGCGCCCTACGCCATGGTGACGGCCTTCTTTACCGCGCTCTACATGATGGTTCCCAACACCCGTGTGCAGTGGCGCGCCGCCCTGATCGGCGCGCTGGTGGGCGGAGTGCTGTGGGCGGCGGTCGGCAAGATGTTCACCGCCTTCGTGGTGTACTCCACGCGTCTCACCATCGTGTACGCGGGATTCGCGTTCGTGGTGGCGGCGCTGCTGTGGACCTATTTCGGCTGGCTGATCCTGCTCGCCGGCGCGCAGCTGTCGTTTTATGTGCAGAACCCGGCATACCTGCGGCTCGGGCTCCAGCAGCTGCGCCTCTCGAGCGTCGAGCTCGAGCAGCTCGCGCTCAAGCTCATGTATTTCGTCGGCCGCACCTACGTCGCGGGCGGGCGGCTGTGGAGCGTCAATCGTCTCGCCAACGAGCTCGGGCTCCCCGGCATTGCGATCGCGCAAATGGCGCGGGCGTTCGAGCGTGCCGGGCTTCTGATCGTGACCGATGACGACGAGCTGGTGCCGGCGCGGGATACCGCTGGCATCAGTGTGAACGAGATCCTCGACATCGCACGCAACCAGAGCAGCGGGCATCTCGCGCCGCGCTACGTGCCCGTGCCACCGGTCGATCGCCTGCTCGCGAGCGTGGAGGAAGCGCGCCGCAGCCGCTGTGGTGAGCTGACACTGCGCGACCTGATCGATGAGGTGCCGCGGACGGCGCTGATCACGGAGCGAAAGTCCTCATCGCGTTGACGACCAGGCGGATCGCGTGGCAGCCGCCGGGCGACGCCTGGCGGTACGAGCGCTACTCGCCCGCGATGGTCATCTCGCCGATGAGCACCGAGCCCGTGCGGATGCCGCCGCGCGTATCGATGTCGCTGCCGAGCGCCGCGATCTCCCGGTACATGGCCTTGAGGTTTCCCGCGATCGTGATCTCGTGCACGGGATAGGCCAGATGTCCGTTCTCCACCCAGAAGCCGCTCGCCCCGCGCGAGTAGTCGCCGGTGACACCGTTCACGCCCTGCCCCATGAGCTCGGTCACCAGCAGTCCCGTGCCGAGCCGCGCAAGAAATGCCTGCCGGTCGAGGCCGCCCTGCGCGGTGCTGACCAGCAGGTTATGAATTCCGCCGGCGTTGCCCGTCGTCTTCAGCCCCAGGCGCCGCGCAGAATAGCTGCCGAGCACGTAGCCCTCGAGCACCCCGGCGCGCACCAGCTCCCGGTCGTGGGTGGCAGCGCCCTCCTGGTCGAAGGGGCTGCTCGCGAGTCCGCGCGGAATGTGCGGGCGCTCCTGCATGCTGATGAACTGCGGAAAGACCTGCTCGCCGGCGGCATTCAGCAGGAACGAGGACTTGCGGTACTGACTCGGGCCGCTGATCGCGCCGATGAAGTGCCTGATGAGCCCACGCGCCATCTCGGGAGAGAACGCCACCGGTGCGCGGCGGGTGCTCAGGCGCTGCGCGCCGAGGCGTGCGAGTGCGCGCTCTCCGGCCATCCGGCCGATGCTGGCGGCGGTCTCGAGCTCGGCCGCATCGCGCGCCACGCTCCACCAGTAGTCACGCTGCATGTCATCGCCCGCCTGCGCGATGAGCGTGCAGCTCATCGAGTGGCTGGTGGAGGAGTAGCCGGCGAGAAATCCGAGCGAGTTGCCGTAGACACCGGTGTGGCGCTGGCTGCCGACGCCCGCGCCCTCGGAGTTGCTGACGCGCGGGTCGACCGCGAGGCCCCGCGCTTCGCAGGTGCGCGCAAGCTCGATGGCCGCTTCCGGGCTGAGGTCCCAGGGATGATCGAGGTCGAGATCGGGGATTTCGCGCGCGAGCGCCTCGCGCTCGACCAGGCCCGCGTACGGATCTTCCGCCGTGTAGCGGGCGATGGCGCTGGCCTTGGCGACAGTCTCACGCACCGCCCCCGGCGCGAGGTCGGCGGTACTCGCCGCGCCTTTGCGCTGCCCGAAGTACACCGTTACACCGAGGCCGCGGTCGCGCTGATATTCGACCGTGTCGACTTCCCCGAGACGCACGCTCACGGAGAGCCCCTGGCTCACCGAGACGTCCGCCTCGCACTGCGTGGCGCCCGCGCGCCGCGCCTCCTCGAGCGCGAGGGTGACCACATCGGCGAGCGGGCGGACCGCGGAATCCTGGGCTGACATCGGTTTTGAATCGCTTGTTGGGCTAGGGGGCATCTTCCGCTTAAATTCTAGCAGCCGTCGCTCGATAAGCCCGCGGGAAGCTGCGACGGGCGGCGCAGGAGGCACGGTGACGGCCCGACCGGACGACGACCACAGTGATGATAGGGGCGCAGAACGGCCGAGCAAGAGCGCCCGCAAACGCTCCGCCCACGCCGCCCAGGACCTGGGCGAAGCGCTGCTGCGGCTTCCCGCTGCGGAGCTCTCCGCCCTCGAGCTGCCGGAGGTGCTGCGCGAGGCGCTGCGGGCGGCACGTGGCATCAGCAGCCGCGCCGCGCTTGCCCGCCAACGCCAGTACATCGGCAAGCTGATGCGTCAGGTCGATCAGGAACCGATCCGCGCGGCGCTCGCCGCCCGCAGCGAGCGCGATGCGCGCGAGACCGAGCGCTTCCGGCGCATCGAGAACTGGCGCGAGCGGCTCATCACCGAGGGCGAGGCCGCGCTCGAAGATCTCGCCCGCTGGTATCCGGCGATCGATGTCGGCGCCTGGCGGCAGCGCATCGGCGCCGCGCGCGCCGAGCGCGAGCGCGGAGGTCGCGCGGGCGCCGCATCCCGGGAGCTGTTTCGCGCCCTGCGCGCAATGTTCGCTACAATGCCGCCGTGAAACCGCTCGTCGGCATCATCATGGGCTCCTCATCCGACTGGGAGACGATGCGGGCGGCGGCGGAGCAGTTGGACCAACTCTCGATCCCCTACGAAGTTCGCGTCGTATCGGCGCACCGCACACCTGACCTCCTGTTCGAGTATGCCGCCGGCAGCCGCGCGCGCGGACTCGAGGTTTTGATCGCCGGTGCCGGCGGCGCGGCTCACCTGCCCGGCATGACCGCCGCGAAGACGACCCTGCCGGTGCTTGGCGTGCCGGTGCAGTCGAAGTCCCTCGGTGGACTCGACTCGCTGCTGTCGATCGTGCAGATGCCGGCCGGGGTACCGGTGGCGACCTTCTCGATTGGGACCGCCGGCGCCGGCAACGCGGCGCTCTGCGCCGCCGCCATCCTCGCCAACAAGCACCCCGCCATCGCCGCGGCGCTCGACTCGTTCCGCGAGCGGCAGACCGCCGCCGTGCTCGGCAACCCCGATCCGCGCACACCGTCCCGAACATGAGGGTCGGCATCGTGGGCGCCGGCCAGCTTGGCCGCATGCTCGCTTTGGCGGGTTATCCGCTCGGGCTGGAATTTCTGGTTCTGGACCCTGCCGCCGACGCGCCCGCCGGGCGGGTGGCGCCACTACTGCACGGCGCGTTCACCGATGCCCGCTTGCTCGCACGCCTCGCGCGGCAGTGCGAAGTCATCACCTTCGACTGGGAGAACGTCTCGGTCGCAGGCCTCGCCGGCATCGCGCGCCGTCATCACACGCGCATTTGCCCGCCGCTCGCTGCGCTCGCCACCGGCCAGGATCGGGTCGCTGAGAAACGCCTGTTCGAGCGTCTGCGGATCCCCACGACCCGCTGGCACGCGGTCGACTCGCGCCGCGACCTGGCGCGGGCGCTCGCCGTCATCGGTGTCCCTGGCGTGCTGAAGACGCGCCGTCTCGGCTATGACGGCAAGGGGCAGGCCATCATTCGCACGGAGGCGGACACCGAGCATGCCTGGACCGAGCTCGGTCACGTGCCGCTCCTGTACGAGGAGTGGGTGCCGTTCGAGTGCGAGGTATCGATCATCGGCGCGCGCAGCGTGCACGGTGAGATCGCCGTCTACCCGCTCTGCGGCAACGTGCATGGTGCCGGGGTCCTGCGGCTCACCCGTGCTCCCTATGGACCGCCGCGTTGGCAGGGCCGCGCCAGACGCTACCTCGAGCGCGTGCTGACTCACTTCCGCTACAGCGGGATTCTCACCATCGAGTTCTTCGTGCGCCGCGGCCGGCTGATCGCCAACGAGATGGCGCCGCGCGTGCACAACTCCGGTCACTGGACCATCGAGGGCGCGACCACCAGCCAGTTCGAGAATCACCTGCGCGCCATTCTCGGTCTGCCGCTCGGCTCGACCCGGGCCCGCGGCTTCAGCGCCATGGTCAATCTCATCGGCGAGATGCCGCCGCGCAGAGAGCTCCTGGCGTTTCCCGGGTTGCACCTCCACGACTACGGCAAACAGCCTCGCCCCGGGCGCAAGATGGGGCATTGCACCGTGGTCGAGGCCAGCGCCGCGTCCCGTGACGCCCGTGCCCGGGCGCTGCTCAAGGATTTGAGGGTGGACGTTCGCATCCCGTAACATCGGCTGCGAGCCAACACCCATGTACCTCGAGCCCTTTAAACTCAAGGAGTTGCCGTTCCGGTTAAGCCCGGATCCGCAATTCCTGTATCTCTCGAAGCAACACGCCCGGGCTAAGGCGTACATGGAGTCGACCATCTGGTTCACCGACGGCTTCGTGGTGATCACCGGCGAGATCGGCTCGGGCAAGACCACGCTCATCGAGTCGTTCCTCAAGGAAGTGCCTGCGGATGTGGTCGTCGCACAGATCAACCAGACCCAGGTCTCGGCAATCGATTTCCTGCAGGCGGTGCTGGTGCAGTTCGGCTTCTCGCCCTTCAAGATGCGCAAGGGTGAGCTGATCAGCACGCTCAACAGCTTTCTGATCGAGCAGTACGCCGCCGGCCGCAAGGTGCTGCTGATCGTCGATGAGGCACAGAACCTCTCCATGCGGGTGCTCGAGGAGATCCGCATGCTCTCGGGGGTCGAGACCACCAAGGAGAAGGTGCTGCGCATCATTCTCGCCGGTCAGCCCGAGCTCAATCACAAGCTCGACGACCCCGGGCTCGAGCAGCTGGCTCAGCGCGTGCGGCTGCGCTTCCACCTGCAGAACCTGACCGAAGCCGAGACCGAGAGCTACGTCCAGCATCGACTGGATGTCGCCGGGGCGGGCGACCGCGAGCTGTTCGCTGCCGACACCTTCCCTCTGATCTTCCGTTACAGCGGCGGAGTGCCGCGCCTCGTCAACACCCTGTGTGATACCGCCATGATGGCCGCGTATACCGCCGATCGCGGCGTGGTGACCTGCGCCGATATCACGAGCGCGCTCGAAGAGCTGCAATGGGCCGAGTATGCGGCACGACCGCACCGCCACCGTGCGGAGGAGCCTTCCGCCGCCCTGCGCGCCGCGGCCGCGCATGCCGGTGCGCGCGTGCTCGGGCACCTGCTGGTCGCCGCCGACGGGCGCACCGTGCAGGAGGTGCCGTTGCGGCTCGGGCGGCTGATCATCGGCCGCACGCCCGACAACGACGTGCAGATCGACAGCCGCTTCATCAGCCGCCACCACTGCCAGGTGATCACGACGCTGCACTCGTGTGTCGTCGAGGACCTCAACAGCACCAACGGGATTTATGTGAAATCCAACCGCGTGCGCCGCCACTATCTCAACGACGGGGATGTAGTGCTGGTGGGCAAGCATGAGCTCATCTATGTCGACGAGCGCACCGGGCGGCATCGCGCCTCACTGACTGACAATCTGCCGGCGCTCGCGGCGAAGCCCGTGCAGGCGGCCGCGGAGACCGATGAAGCCGCCGACGCCGATGAAGCCGCAGAAGCGGACGACCCGGATCTCGAGGCCACCGGCCCCGGCTGAGGCTTCGGCGTGTTGCGGGTCCTTCAGGAGTCGTCGTCGCCGCTCAATGAGTCCGGATCGGCGTATTGCGAGCGCAGCGCACGATAGTCACGCCGACGCAGCAGCAGCACGAACCCGCCGACGACGCACGCGAGGCCCAGCATCCCGACGAGCAGGCTCAGCACTCCGTGCGCAGCCAACAGGTAACTGGCGATCAACGCCCCCAGCCCGCAGATTATGTAAATCCACGGCAGTCCTTCGTAGAGTGGGCGTGAGAAATGCGGACCGGAGCGCGGCATGGCGCCTTCAATCCTAACGCTTCCGGCATGGAAGTTGGAAATCAGCCAGGGCACGGTGTCGGCTGGCGCCCCCAGCCTGGCGTGATCGGCGCCGGCGCGCGGCCCGGGCTAAGCCACGCTCAGCCCAGACCTAACATTCTCGCCAGACGCTCGAGCAGTGATGGTTTCAGGCCCTCGACGCGGAAGTCGTGTTGGCGTTTGCCGTTGTTGCGGCGGGCAACTTCGGCCAGCAGCTCGGGCGGCAGGTTGAGCTTCGGCACTTCGACGGTGACTTCTTCTGAGAGCATCGCATTTCCTTCCGCGTAAAACACTCAAGGCTCGCCCGCTGTACGTTAGGGGCTCGCGGGCTTCCCGTGCGAGAGAAGAATCACACCTTCGTCACCGCTCGTCATTATGTCGCGGAGTGACGACCAGCGGTTGCCTTGGTGAGACGTGCGCAAACGGCGACAGCGTTCTCTGCAACGACGCCGGGAAACTGCGCCGCAGAATCCCACCGCGACGCTTGAACCACGGCAGCAAATTACGCTGCGTGCACTGCGCGAGCCAGCGCGGCCTCAGGCCGTGCCGCCCACCGTGAGGCCATCGATCCTGAGCGTCGGTTGACCCACGCCGACCGGAACGCTCTGGCCGTCCTTGCCGCACGTGCCGACGCCGTCGTCGAGCTTCAGGTCATTGCCGACCATCGCGACACGCGTCAGCACGTCGGGCCCATTACCGATGAGCGTCGCGCCCTTCAGTGGCGCGCCGATGCGGCCGTCCTCGATGGCGTAGGCCTCGCTGGCGGAGAACACGAACTTGCCCGAAGTGATGTCGACCTGGCCACCGCCGAAGTTCACGGCATAGATGCCACGCTTCACCGAGCGGAGGATCTCTTCCGGCGCATGCGGTCCGGCACGCATGTACGTGTTGGTCATGCGCGGCAGCGTCATGTGCGCGAACGACTCACGTCGTCCGTTGCCGGTCGGCTGCGCGTGCATGAGTCGCGCGTTGAGCCGGTCCTGCATGTAACCGCGCAGGACGCCGTTCTCGATGAGCGTGGTGCACTGAGTCGGCGTGCCCTCGTCGTCGATGTTGAGCGAGCCGCGCCGTCGCGCGAGCGTACCGTCGTCGACCACCGTGCACTCGGGGGCCGCAACACGCTCACCGATGCGGTTGGCGAACGCCGAAGTCCCCTTGCGATTGAAATCGCCCTCGAGGCCGTGGCCGATGGCCTCGTGCAGCAGGATCCCGGGCCACCCCGGCCCCAGCACCACCGTCATGCTACCGGCCGGCGCCGGCTGAGCCTCGAGATTCACCAGCGCCTGGCGCACGGCCTCGCGCGCGAGCGCGAGTGGGCGATCACTCGCCACCAGCTCGGCGAGGGAGAAACGGCCGCCGGCGCCCGCGTAGCCCTGCTCGCGCCTGCCGCTCTGCTCGACCAGCACCGACACGTTGAAACGCACCAGGGGACGCACGTCCGCCGCGAGCTCGCCGTCGCTGGTGGCGATGAGCACGACCTCGTGAACTGCGACCAGGCTGGCGCTGACGTGCACGACGCGGGGATCGATGCGGCGCGCCTCGCGGTCGACGCGCTCGAGCCAGGCCACCTTGTCCGGGGTCGCGAGATCCGCGGCCGGATCGGCTGGCAGGTACAGGCGGTGGCCGGTGCGTGCGTGCCAGGCGGCGACGCGCCGCTCGCCACCCTGCACGGCGATGGCGCGCGCGGCGCGCGAGGCCTGCGTGAGGGCGGGCAGCACGATCTCGTCCGAGTAGGCGAAACCGGTCTTTTCCCCGGCCAGTGCACGTACGCCGACGCCCTGCTCGATACTGGCACTGCCATCCTTGACGATGCCGTCCTCCAGCGACCAGGACTCCTGGTGGCTGAGCTGAAAATACAGGTCGGCGAAATCCACCGAGTGCGTGAGCACCTCCCCGAAGACGTGATCGAGACGGCGATCGTCGAGGCCACTCGGTCGCAGGATGAGGTCGCGGGCGAGCGCGAGCGGATCGGCCACTGTGGTTTCGCTCATGTGAGGGTGCTCTCGTCCGGCTGCAGCGCGAAGGCGCGGTGCGCGAGTGTCGGGAAGCTCTCGCGCACGCTCGTCTGCGCGGCGAGATCGATCTCGGCCGCGACGCAGCCGCGCCCGCGCGGTATGCGCTGCAGGACCCGTCCCCAGTAATCCACGATCATGCTGTCCCCGTAGGTCTCGCGTCCGCTCGGATGGAAGCCGGACTGGGCCGGCGCCACAACATAACAGAGATTCTCGATGGCGCGCGCCCGCAGCAATGTCTCCCAGTGCGCGCGCCCGGTCGGGCTGGTGAAGGCGGAGGGCACTGCGAACAGCTGCGCGCCGGCGGCGCTCAAGTAGCGGTAGAGCTCGGGGAAGCGCACGTCGTAGCACACCGAGAGTCCGAGTCTTCCCACCGGAGTGTCGATGAGCGCCGCGCTCGAGCCCGGGGCGACGTGCGCCGACTCGCGGTAGCTCTCGGCACGCCCGGGAATGTCGACGTCGAAGAGGTGAATCTTGTCGTAGCGCGCCACGCGCACGCCGTCACTGTCGTACACGAGCGATGCCGCAGCGACGCGCCCATCGGCGCCGGCGCGGAGCGGCAACGTGCCGCCCACGATCCACAGACGCAGGCGCCGTGCAGTCGCAGCGAGGAAATCCTGTGCAGGCCCCGTGCCGTCAGGCTCCGCCACGGCACGCTTATCGGCATCTTTCAGGCCCATGAACGCGAAGTTCTCCGGCAGCACGGCGAGACGTGCGCCGCGCAGGGCGGCCTCCTCGAGCAGCACGCGTGCCTGCTCGAGATTCGCCTCGACCTCCGGACCCGATGTCATCTGTATCGCCGCAACCTTCATGCGTACCTCATTCCACCCGCGTCACGATGGGGTCGCTCCAGGGACCCCGCAAACGCAGCGCGGTTCGCGCCTGCGCCGCGGCATCGGCGCCGAAGAGCTCGCGCAGCGACAGCCAGAGCGCGGCGACACTCGGGCTCGGCCCGAAGCGGCGCACGGCGGCCGGCAACCGCTCCTCACCCCGCAGGATCCACGCCTGCTGGTCGTAATCGCCGTTGCTGAGTCCGACCCGGCCCCGGACGAGGATCTCGGCGTCGCCGTCGAAATGCAGCCCCGGTGTCACCGCCTCGCCGTCGCGCACCTGGTAATCGGCGTTGAACTCCGAGAAGCGCAGTGCCGGCGGCCGCAAGTCAGCGGATTCGGGACTCAGGCCCGCGAGCAATGCGGGCACCGACAGCAACGCGAAAGGGACTCCCCCCGCATCGCCCGCCGAGCCCATGGTGCCGTCTTCGAGTTGCATATGGAGGCTTCCGCCGAGCGTTGCAAGAGGCGAGGTGGCCTCGGGCGACCAGCTGAGCTCGCCTTCGAACCGCGCACGGCTGGCGCGTACGTCCCGGGCGAAGCCGAAAGCGGCGAGGGCCTCGTCCGGTTTCGCGCTTTCGAGGCGGAAGCTCAGGCTGCAGGCGGAGTCCACGCAATGCCCGGTGCCATGCGTCTCCGCGCCCGCACCGGTGAGACTGAGCTCGCTTGCCTCGAGGGTCCTCCCGCGCACGGCAAGTGTGCCGCCGAAACTGCCGACCGTACGACCCTGCCATTGCAGCTCATCGACTGCGAGCTGCGCGGCCGGAGCCAGCACCGCCGCCACCGCGGCTGCGAATGCGGCATCGGCGGGCTGCGTGATATTGAACCGCGCGAAGTGCACGAGCGCCGGACGCGCGGCATCCACCGCGGCGCCCCAGCGCGCGCTTCCGGAGAGTCCGGCCGACCGCAGCTGCAGGGCACCACCGCCACCGATCGCCTCCGCAGTAATGCTCACTTCCGGAAAGTAACGCGTACCGGCGAGCAGCTGCGTGGCCGTCACGTGCGCCCGCAGTGCCGGCAGCGCCGCATCGCGTGCCGCCTGGCGCCACAGCGCGAGACACGCAGGCAGGTCGAGCCGACTCACACGTCCATCGAGCAGCATGACAGGCTCGAGGGGCAGCGCCGGAGTCGCGCCCGCGAGGCGCAACGCGCCACGCTCGATGCGCCAGGTCTCGCCGCTGCGCGCGAGGGCGGCGACACCGGTCAGACGCTCGCCGAGACTGACGCGGAGCTCAGCAGCCTCACCGGCAGCCTGCAGCTCCAGATGCAGCGGCAGTTGCGCGCCGGCGGCTTTGGCAAAGGGCTCAGGCAGGCGGCTCGCAACCCCCGCCAGACTCGAGTCGGCGTGCAACTGCCAGCGCGGCGACGCCCCCGCGTCGGGGACGACGGTGAGCAGTGCGCTCCAGTCGGCGCTGCCGCTGAGTACAGAATCGTCCCCGTTGGCTCCTGCCGCCCGCGCCACCTGGCGCGCACCCATGGCACCGCGGCCCGAGATCGCGATCACCGTCACACCGTGCTCCCGGCGCTCGGCGAGTGTGAGAGTTGCCGGCCCTCCCAGCCATTCGCCGGTCAAGGTGGAGCGCTGCAAATGGCCGCCTGCGAAGCCCAGTGTGCCGCGCAGCGCGCCGAGCGGGGGGAGCCCTGCGACCGGACGCAGCTCGGCGCCGTCGAGGAGTGCTGCCACACGCACACGCGGTCGTGCGGGCGGAGCCGCCGCGGAATCGGGCGGCTGTTCCACTTCGAGGTCGAGCAGCGTTGCCCCGCGTACGTCGATACTGTCCAGGCCCGGCGTCCACGCCGCCGTCTGCGGATGCGACCTGAGCCACGCGGTGATCTCCTCGGCATCTCCGGCAAGCCGCCCGGCAAAGTGCACGGCGTTGGGCGCACGCGCGTCCCAGTCGGCGACGGCGTCCGTGAGCGCGAATGCGCCGGCTCGTGCGCGATCGATGGCGGCATGAAAATGCGCGCCGCGCCACTCGAGCGCCGCGAAGATCCCCGACGAGTCAGGCCAGGCATCGCTCTCGCGCAGACGCGCATCGCGCAGTGTCAGGGAACCCGTGAAGCGTGTTCCCGGCACCGTCCAGGGGAGACCGAGGAGCGGCCCGCGCCAGCTGAGCTCGGCCTCCTCGACACGACCGCCCGTCAGTGCGCCGGCCGCCGCGCCGAAGGCACCGGGCACCCCAGGTCCCGGCAGGCCGGCAAGCAGTTTGACGTCGGAATCCTTCAGCAGCAGGTGTGCATCGATGGCGGGTGGCGAGCCCGGCGTAGCTCCAGCGAGCGCGACGCTCGCGTTGAGCGTCAGACCCGCTCGATGGATCTGCACTTCCTGCGCATCGAGCTGCCAGCCGCCCGCAGCGGTGACCCCGGCGTTGAGATGTGCGTCGATCTCGAGGCCAGCGAGTGCATCGGGCTGACCATCCAGCCGTGTCAGTCGGGCATCGGACGAGCGCAGCGCAACTGCCAACGAGTCTTCCGCGCCCCACATGCGACCGGAGAGGCCCGAGAGTTGGTACTCGCCCGCGAGCCCGGCGAGTGACAGCGCCTGCAGATCTGCGGAGAGTGCGAGGCGCGCGCCCGGCGGACGCCGTGCGCTCCAGTCGAAGGTCAACTCGCACACCTCACCGCCCACGACCCGCACCGCATCCGGGAGCTGTGGGGCATGCCAGCGAGCGAGCGCTGCCAGCGCTGCGAGCGGTGCATGCTGCAGCTCGCCGTGGAGGCGCGTCCCGTCCAACGCGGCGTCCAGGGTGAGCGACGCACGTTGCGGCGCCGCAGACGCTGCAACACCAACCTCCAGGGCGTCGATGCTCAGATGCCAGTCGGCAGCGCGCCGCGTGAGTTGCCACCTGCCGCGCAGGGTCTCGAGCGCGAGCGGACCCGTCGCCTGGGCCCGCCACTCGAGCGCCTGCGCCGCGACCCGGCCCGTGGCGCTGCTGAGGCGTCCGTGCGCGAACGCGGCGCGCAGCTCGAGGTCACCGAGTCCCGAGCGGGGCAGGTAGCCGGCGTCGCCAACTCCAGCGAATGCACCCCACGCCGCGAGCTCGAGGCGACGCCCTTCGAGGCGCAGTGTCGCGCTCGCGATGTCCTGCAACCGCGGATCGCTCTGCATCTGCAATGCGACGTGCGCGCTGGCACCGAGCGTCGCGGGCAGGACCACCCGCGCCTCGGCACTCCAGTCCGCGCCCACGTGATGAAGCTCTGCATATCGAATGCCGAAGGTCACCGGCTCCCTGCTGGCGGGCACGAAGGTGCGCAGCGTGCCGCCGGAAACCGTGATGTCGGTCCCGCGCCAGCGCGCGAGGATGCGTGCGCCGGCAGCGCCTACGTCCGCGGGCAGGGGTGTCGCCTGCGCTGGCACGGGCGCTCCGCTGCGGATGGCAGCGACCAGGTCGATGTCAGGGCTGTCGAGCGCAATGCGCCCGGCCTCGAGGCGCCCGCTGCGCGCCGTGCGCCAGGCGTCCAGTCCAACCGCAAGGCGCGGTGCGCGCAGCAACACGTTCTGGTGCCCGGGTTCGCCCAGCTCGACGTCCTGGAACACCGCCTCCGGACCGTACCATCCCCAGCGAACCGCGAGGCTCGTGAAGCGCACCTCGAGCCCGGTCTGGTAACGGATGAGCTTCTCGAGCGCAGCGCGGTGCTCGGGCACGCGCGCCGCGGCGAGCTCAAACGCAAGGAACAGCAGCATCGCGGTGATGAGCACGCCGGCGAGGCCGAGTACCGTCAGGCGCAGCTGTGCAGCGGCGAGCCGCGCGGCAGACCCTGCAGCGCCGGCGGCGCCCGGCGCTGCAGCAGCCTCGGCTGGCGTTGCACTCACCACTTGAAAACCTCAGACGAGTACGACGTCGTACTGGTCAACGCCGTACAGAGCCTCGACCTGCAGGCGGATCGGCCGACCCACCTGGGCTTCCAGTTCCCCCAGGGTGGCAGATTCCTCGTCGAGAAGGCGGTCCACGACGTCCTGATGCGCCAGTATCAGCAGCTCACGACTGGCAAACTGCCGGCTCTGTCGCACAACCTCCCGAAAAATCTCGTTGCACACCGTCTCCGGAGTGCGGATGAAGCCGCGCCCCTCGCAGCTTGGACAGGGCGCGCACAGCAGGTGTTCCAGGCTCTCGCGGGTGCGTTTGCGGGTCATCTCCACGAGGCCGAGCGGTGAGAGGCTGACGATGTGCGTCTGGGCGCGATCGCCGGCGAGCGCGCGCTCGAGTGCGGAGAGCACCGCCCGCCGGTGCGGCTCATCGCGCATGTCGATGAAGTCGATGATGATGATGCCGCCGAGGTTGCGCAGCCGCAGCTGCCGCGCGATGCTCACCGCTGCCTCGAGGTTGGTGCGGAAGATGGTTTCCTCGAGGTTGCGATGACCAACGTAGGCGCCGGTGTTGACATCGATGGTGGTCATCGCCTCGGTCTGGTCGATCACCAGGTGTCCGCCGGATTTCAGCGGCACCTTGCGGTCGAGCGCCTTGGCGATCTCCTCCTCGACGCCGCTCAGATCGAAGATCGGGCGCGTTCCGGTGTACAGCTCGATGCCCGGCGCACCCTGCGGCATGAAGGCGGCCGCGAATTCGCGCATGCGCTCGTACTCGCGCGGTGAATCGACCAGCACGCGGCTGACCCCGCGCGCCAGCTCATCGCGCAGCACCCGCAGCGCAAGAGGCAGGTCCTCGTGCACGACGCTGCCGGGCGACACCTCGGCGACGCGCGCGCGGACGTGCTCCCACAGCTTCGCCAGGTAGGTCATGTCCTCGCGCAGACTCTCGGGCGATGCTCCCTGCGCGGCAGTGCGCACGATGTAACCGCCCCCGCCACCACCACTCGGGGCTGCGGCGGCGAGCTCCGTGAGCAGCGTCTTCAGACGCGTGCGCTCGGGCTCATCCTCGATGCGCGACGACACCCCGACACCCTCGCCGCGCGGCATGTACACCAGGTACCGGGAGGGCAGCGCAACGAAAGTGGTGAGCCGCGCCCCCTTGGTGCCGATCGGGTCCTTGATCACCTGCACGAGAATGTCGTCGCCGCAGTTGACGAGTCGGCGGATGTCCTCGACCGGCGGCAGGCTCGCCGGCGCCGAGTTCACGAGTGTGTCCGTGGAGGCGCTGTGAGCGATGTCGGCGGCGTGGAGAAACGCGGTGCGGTCGAGGCCGATCTCGACGAATGCCGCCTGCATGCCGGGCAGCACCCGCGACACCCGCCCCTTGTAGAGATTGCTGACCAGCCCGCGCCGGTTGGTGCGCTCGATGTGCACTTCCTGCACGACCCCGCTCTCGAGAATCGCGGCGCGCGTCTCGCGCGGCGCCACGTTCACCAGGATCTCGATGCTCACGAGGGAGCTCCGTTGCCTGCCCCATTCAGCCAGTAGGTGATCCCGGCGCCGGCGAGCAGCTCCGCGGTCTCGAAGAGGGGCAGCCCCACGACGCCCGAGTAGCTGCCCGAGAGGTGCTCGACGAACACCGCACCGTGTCCCTGCACGGCATAGCCGCCGGCCTTGTCGTGCGGTTCACCGGTGTTCCAGTAAGCGCTGGCTTCGGCGAGACTCAGGTGACGGAAACGCACCTCGCTGCGGCTGAGGCGATGGTTCACTTCGCCGGCCGCTGCAAGCGCTACGGCGGTGAGCACTTCGTGGCTGCGCCCTGACAACTTCAGGAGCACGGCAATGCCCTCTTCCGCATTCGCCGGCTTGCCACAGATGAGCTCATCGATCACCACGGTAGTGTCTGCGGCCAGCACCGGGAGGCCCAGCCCCTGCGGGTGCAGGGTGCGCGCCTTGCCTCGCGCCATGCGTACGACATAATCCGCGGCCGACTCACCGGCGAGCACGGCTTCATCGATGTTGGGGACGGCGAGCACATGCGGTACCCCGAGCTGCCCGAGCAGCTCGCGGCGTCGCGGTGACGCGGAGGCGAGGCACACGAGCGGCGCGTGGGCTGGGGCTGGCATCAGTCACGATGATACGGGTGATTGGCGAGGATGCAGTGGGCACGGTAGAGCTGCTCGACGAGCAGCACCCGGGCGAGCGCGTGCGGGAGCGTCAACCGTGACAGCGCCAGCGTGTAATTGCTGCGCGCCAGTACCTCGGGGGCCAGCCCATCGGGACCGCCGACGAGGAACGCCAGGTCCTCACCCTGCTGCATGCGGCCGCCAAGCCACGCGGCAAGCTCACGGGTCGTGAGCTCACGGCCGTGCTCATCGAGTGCGACGACGTGATCGGCGGGCGCGACCGCGGCGAGCAGCCGCCCGCCTTCCCGGGCAGTCGCCTGGTTCGCACCGCCGCTGCGCCTCGATGCCGGCTCGATCTCCGTCAGCGCGACTGCGAGGCTGCCGCGCAAGCGCGCCAGATACTCATCGCACGCGCTCCGTACCCACGACGGCATGCGCGTGCCGACGGCAATCACGCGCACACGCACGGGGCAGGTTTACCGTGGCGTCGACCGCCGCTGGCCGGCCACGCGTGACACCGCGGGAGTCGCCACCGCCGGCGCTGCCTCACCGCTGTCCCACAAGCGCTCGAGTCCGTAGAACTCGCGCACCCGCGGCAGCATGACGTGCACGACCACATCCTGCAGGTCGACGAGCACCCACTCCCCGTCGCGCTCGCCCTCGGTGCCGAGCGGCCGGAATCCCGCGGCTTTGGCCTTCTCCACGACGCGCTCGGCAATCGAGCGGACGTGGCGGTCGGAGTTGCCCGAGGCAATGACCATGGTGTCGGCGATGTCGGTGAGTCCCCGTACATCGAGCACCCTGACATTCACGGCTTTCATGTCGTCGAGCGCGGTCGTCACGGCGTTCTGCAGCGGCGAAGCGCGCTCTTCCCTGGGGCGCAGACGTGTGCGGGTGGTCATGTGCTTAAGTGGTTTCTCCTGCGATGCAATCTAGGGCGCACGCCGATCCTGCGGCGGAGCATAGCACCTCGTCTCGAGGATGATCTGCCTCACCGCGTCGGGAACGAGATAGCGTGGATCACGCCCGGCGATGATGAGCGCTCGCAGCTCGGTCGAGGAGATCTCGAGCTGTGTCACGGCGCGCACATACACGCGCCCGGCGCGCTCCTCGTGCAGCACCTGGATCGAGCCGGTGCCGTGGTCGACCATGACCTCGCCGAGCGGGCCGGTGGTCGGAGCACGCCAGCCGGGGCGGTGAGCAACGATGATATGTGCGAGCGTCAGCAGCTCCCGCCAGCGATGCCAGTTCGGCAGGCCGAGAAACGCATCCATGCCGAGCAGCAGACACAACGAACGCTGCGGATACTCGCGCCGCAGCTCGATCAGCGTGTCCACCGAATACGACACGCCGCTGCGACGGACCTCGCGATCATCGACCACGAAGCCCGCTTGATCGGCGACCGCCGCCTGCACCATCTTCAGCCGCAACTCGGCGCTCGCATGCAGCTGCGCGCGATGCGGCGGGCTGCCGGTGGGCAGAAAGCGCACCTCTGCCAGCCCGAGCTCCTGCCACAGCTCGAACGCGGTGCGCAGGTGGCCGCAGTGAATCGGATCAAAGGTGCCGCCGAAGAGGCCGATGGGCTGCATGTTATGAGACACGCGCTGACACGCCGGGCGGCGCGGCTCCGAGGAGACGGCTCGACGGCAGCCCGCAAAGCTCTCCCACGAGGAGGGCCATCTCGTCCCAGGGATCCCCGGTGAGCCGGCCCTTGATCATACGATCGGCGCGCGCGGCGCGCTGAGCCAGCGCCGCGAACGGCAGCCGCGGTGCACGCTGCAGGGCTTTGGCCAGCGCCGCACTGCGTCGCCGCCAGGCCGGCGGCGCCGCGCCTTCGGCGCCCGCCGTCCACAGATCCCGCAGCGCCCGCGTCACGGCCCACAACGCCAGCGTCGCCTCGGTACCTTCCGCACGCAGCCCCGCCAGCATCCGCAATGCCCGCGTGGTCTCCCCCGCAAGAACCGCCTCGCCGAGCTGGAACACATCAAAGCGCGCGCTGTCAGCGACGCTCGCGAGCACCGTATCGGCATCGACCGTGCCGCCGGGTGCCAGCCATACCAGCTTGCTCAGCTCCTGGTGCGCGGCGAGGAGATTTCCTTCGGTGCGTGCCGCCAGTAGCTCGAGCGCTTCATCGCTCGCCGCGAGTCCGAGGTTCCTGGAACGGCGCCGCAGCCACTCGACCATCCTCTCCGGATCCACCGGCCACACCGCGAGCCATGCTCCGTGCCTCTCCACCGCCCGCACCCACTCCGCGCCCTGTGCCTCGCGGTCGAGACGTGGCGCCATCACGAGGAGAAGCAGGTCGGGATCGCGCGCTTCGAGCAGCGCCACGAGGGCCGCATTGCCCGCGGCCCCCGTCCGGGCACTCGCCAGGCGGATCTCCACCAGGCGGCGCGCGCCGAACAGTGACAGGTTGCCCGCCGAGGCGCGCACTTCGTCCCAGTCGGAGGCGCGCTCGATGAAATGCACTTCGCGCTCGCTGAAGCCCGCAGCGCGCGCCCGGGCCCGCACCGCATCGGCCGCCTCGCCGGTGAGCAGCGGCTCGTCGCCCGAGATCAGGTACGCCGGGAGGAGGCGCTGTGCGAGATGCGTTGCGAGCGAGTCGGACGTGAGCTTCAACTGACCTCATTAGCCTTGCGGCCGAAACCGAGCCCGTCCCCGGCAGAGCGCCGCGGACAGGGCAATTATTATTATTAACCACCTGGTCAGCCGCGGTGCAACCCAATCGAGCGCTCCCCCTAGAAGCTCTTCTTGAGGCCGACATAAATGCCGTGCGGCATCACCTGCAGGATGAACGGCGAGTTCGGACTGCGGTGAATCAACCACGCGGTGCCGGTGCCGAGCGCAAAACCGGCGAGCACGTCGGTCTGCCAGTGTGCCTGGACTTTCACGCGGGCGATGGCGTCGTACACGGGCAGAAGCCCGAGCGCATAGACCCCGGGGTGATCGTGACCGTATTCGAGCATGAACGGGGTGACGATCGAGCTCACCTCGGTCACCTCGCCGCTCGGGAAGCTCTGATTGCCTCCCCCCTGGAACCACAGGTTGGGATTGCCGCCAGGACCGCTGTCGCGAGGCCGCACCCGCGAGAAGGCGACCTTCATCACCTGGGCGACGAGCCCGGCCGCCACCCCGGAGTCGATAGACCTCCAGAACGTCTTGCCGAGTCGGGTTTCACCGCCTTCCCAGAGGGCGCCGCCGGCCGCGACGGCGATCAGACCGTACTCGACGACCTCCTGGTTGCTGCGCCTCCAGATGCCGCTGTCATCGTACGGCACCAGGTGATCGATGCCGGCGCGGCAGAGGGGAGCCGCCAGCAACAGCGACAGCGCGACCGCCAGCAACGCCGGCGCGCGGTTCCGGTCGCGGCCGGGGTGTGCGGCGTTGATCGTGTAAGCTCGCATGGCGTTCGTGCGACCGGATGGATCCTGTCGCCGTGAGAATAGAGCGCCGCAGCTTAAGGGTGAATTAAGCGCAACAGTCTGCGATAGGCTAGCGGCTGGAGGAGCTGGCAGCGTTGCGGATTCTGCTCGTGGAAGACGATGACATGCTCGGGGATGCGGTGCGCGAGGCACTGCGTCAGGAAAGTTATGTAGTCGACTGGGTGCGCGCTGCGGGTGCCGCCCTGGCCGCTCTGTCGACCTCAAACTTCAGTGCGCTGGTGCTCGACCTCGGGCTGCCGGATGGCGACGGACTCAGTGTGTTGCGCTGGCTGCGGCAGAACGGACGCGCCACACCGGTCGTCATCGTGACGGCACGGGATCGCGTCAGCGATCGCATCGGTGGCCTCGATGCCGGGGCGGACGACTACCTTATCAAGCCATTCGACATCGACGAGCTCGGCGCGCGGCTGCGAGCCATAACGCGCCGGGCCGACGGTTGCGCCGAATCGGTGCTCACCGCAGGCGAAGTAGCGCTCGACCTGCGGCAGCGTACGGTCACCTGCCAGGGTGAACCGGCGCCGCTCACCGCGCGCGAATATGCCGTGGTCGAGCTGCTGATGCGCAGGGCGGGTTGTCTCGTCACGCGTGCGGAGATCGAGGAGGAGCTGTATGGATTCGACGATCACATCGCCAGCAACGCGATCGAAGTTCACATCCACAACCTGCGCCGCAAGCTCGGTCCACGCTTCATCACCAACCTCAAAGGACGCGGCTATCGGGTCGAGAGCAGCCGCTGACGGCGAGCGCCCCTGGTCGCTGCGCCGGCGCATGGCGATCGCCGCGGCAAGTGCCGCATGCGTGGTATTCATGCTGCTCGGTTTGCTCGTCTACCGTGCGGTGGCGGCGAGCACGGCGGTCCAGTTCGATGAGCTGCTGCTGCAGCAGGCCACTCTGGCGCTGCGCTACGCCGATCACGAATACCGCGAGGGCGACACGGTGGTGCCCGCGTCGGCGGCCCCCCTCGTCATGCCCTTCGATGTGATGTATCAGATCGGCACGCGCGCCGGCCAGATCCTGTTCCGCTCGCCGGGCGCGCCCGTCGCCGCACTCACCTCTGGCGAAGCCCGCGGCTGCACCAACGTGACGCTCGGCGCCCGCTCGTGGCGCGCCTGCTCGCTCAGCTCGCGGTCCACCCCGCTCGTCATCCACATCGCTGAGCCGCTCGACTACCGCGCGGCTCTGCTGTCGCGGACGATGCGCGCCGTGGCGTTGCCGCTCGCGTTCGCCCTGGTGCTGCTCACGATGCTGATCGGGCTCGTCACGGAACGTGCCTTCCGTCCAGTGCGCCGCATCGCCGCGGATCTGGCGCAGCGCAGCGATGACGATCTCTCCGCGGTGAATACTGCGGAGATGCCGGTGGAGACATACGCGCTCGGCGTCGCGCTCAATGGACTGCTCGCCCGGCAGGCGGAAGTGCTGGCTCGCGAGCGGCGTTTCACCGCCGATGCGGCGCACGAGCTGCGTACCCCGCTCGCCGCGCTGCGCGTGCAGGCGCAGGTCGCTGCCCGCGCCACTACCGCCGCCGAGACGCGCAATGCCCTCGACAAGCTGCAGACGAACATCGACCGTACCACGCACCTGATGAGTCAGCTGTTGTCGTTGTCGCGACTCGAGCCCGGTTCGTCATGCATTCCCGGACAGGTGACCGAGGCGCAGCGGGTCGTCGATCTGGTCGTGGATGATCTGGCTCCGTCCGCACGCGACAAGCAGGTTGCGATCGCCGTGGCCGGCTGCCACCACGAGGTGCCGGGCTCGCCCGAAGTGCTGTACCTGCTGCTGCGCAATCTGCTCGAGAATTCGATCCGTAACGTGAGCGCCGGCGGGCGGGTGGCGCTCGAGGTGGCGAGGCGCGACGCCGAGGCGCTGCTCACGATCAGCGATGACGGGCCCGGCATTCCGTGCGCCGAGCGCTCCCGTGCCTTCGAGCGCTTCTACCGCATTCCGGGCAGCGCCGTCGGGGGCAGCGGCCTCGGACTCTCGATCGTCGGACGGATCGTGGAACTGCTCGGCGGCGAGATCGAGCTCGCCGCGCCCGCGACGGGGACCGGCCTCGTGGTTACGGTGACCCTGCCATTCACGAGTGCGCACACGCCGGTACGCTCGGCCGCGTAGTGGGCCGCATGCGCGGCGCGTTGTTGCTGGCGGCACTGTGCAGCTGGTCCGGTGCGGCGTGGTCGCAAACCGACGAGATCCAGGTGTACGACGCCGAGATCACCGCTCCCGGGCACTTCAATCTCACCTGGCACAACAACTTCACGCCCGAAGGCAGGACAGAGCCGGCGTACCCTGGAGGTATCGTTCCGAACCATGCGCTCAACGGCGTGCCCGAGTGGGCCTACGGCGTCACGGACTGGTTCGAGCAGGGCCTCTACCTGCCGGTCTATACGCGCACCGGCGATGGTGAGCTGTTGCTCGACGCCACGAAGGTGCGCGAGCTGTTCGTGGTGCCCCATGCCCACGATCGCACGTTCTTCTACGGGGTCAACTTCGAGCTCAGCTATAACGCGCCCCACTGGGAGCCAACCCGCTTTTCCGGCGAGATCCGGCCGATCGTCGGCGTGCATCTCGGACACTTCGACATCATCGTCAACCCCATCGTGGACACCGATTTCAAGGGCAGTCTCGGCACTCTCGAATTCGTTCCGGCGGTGCGTGTGGCGTGGCACCCCGGCGGCAAGCTCGCCTGCGCCCTCGAGGAATACGCCGACTTCGGTCCGCTCAATCACTTCAAACCGACTGACGAGCAGTCTCACACGCTGTTCGCGGTGATCGACTACGGCAGCAGCAGCCACGGCCTCGAGTTCGGCGTCGGGCGGGGACTCACCCCTGCCAGCGACACGTGGGTCATCAAGCTGATGCTGATGCAGGACCTGTAACTCACCCGGATGACTGGATGTGTCCGCGAGCGGTGCGGAGCTCCAGCTGAATGCTGCCGGCAGCCACCGCCTGAGAGCGCGTCAGGTCGCTCACGCGGATGTTGCCTCGCTGCACGGCGACGATCACGCGATCGAAGGCAGCGGCAGGCACGCGCACGGTGGCGAGACCGTCGACGTCCGTGAGCCAGCCGCGGCTCTCGATGCGATAGCGCAGTGCCGGCCGCGGTCGCGGGATGAGATCGAGGTGCGCGGCGAGACGGCTGTGGGGGAATCCGAAGCCGTGCAGCTCACCATCGATGGCGAGCTCAGGGTCCGGCGCATCGAGCAGTACCAGAGTTACGTCCGCCCTATCGGCGACAATCTCGAGAATGCGCGGTGCGTCGGGATGGAGCGGCACGCGCTCGCTGAGTACGGTGCCGTGTGGTGTTGCAAAGAGAGCGAGCAGCACGAGAGCGCCGGCGAGCGCTGCCGCGAGGGTGGTCACGCGGCGCCAGCCTCGACCATCCACGGCAGGAGCTTCCAGCGGCAGCACGCGGTACCAGAGCACGTGCAGCACCCCGAAGGCGAGCAGCGCCGACCAGACGATATCCGAGAAGAAGTGCGCCCCGGCGGCCATGCGGCCCACCCCGAGGAGGGCGCCGAGCGCGAGTCCGCCGGTGAGCGACGCCGCCGCCCAGCCGGGACGGCGGCGCCTCCAGATCCACCAGCCGGCGGCGGACATGAAACCGACACTGCAGTGACCGCAGGGGAAGGAGGCGCCGCCTTCGGAGCCGATCAGAGGCGCGGCAACATAGTGCAGCGGCCCACCGAACTCGATGAGATCGCGCGGCCGCGGGTGCTGCCAGTGGTCCTTGAACACCGCGTTCGCCAGCAGGCCCGGGCCGATCGCAACCCCGAGCAACACCAACACGGCCGCTCGGCGCCACTCGCCGCGCGCGCGGCTGAAGCTCGCCGCGAGCCCCGCGAGGCCCGCGAGCACGAGGATCGCGGTCACCCAGGGCGCGGCCCGATAGAGCAGCGACCACGGCAGCTCGCGCGCCAGCGGCCAGTGATCGGCCGACTCCGGACGATAAAAGGCGCGTGCGAGGGCGATGTCGAGTGCGCCACTTGCGAACAGGCCCGCCGTCAGCAGCGCGAGCGCGGCGAGACCGGCGCCCTCGTACCCTCCGCCGCCCCGCCGCCGTCGGCCAGGGGGCTGCGCGAGCGCCGAACTGCGAGTGCCCTGCGACACCTGCAGAGAGTGGCACGCTCAGAACTGCCAGGACAGTCCCCCATAGAATCCGCGCCGCGGTCCGTACTGCGGCGCAAACACGCCGACGCCGCTGCCGCTGCGGATCTCATAGATCTTGTCGAACACGTTGATGACGTCGAAGCGCGCGCTCAGTACGTTCGAGCCGGACAGATGGAAGTCGTGATTGGCGCCGAGGTTGACCTGGGTGTAGCTCGGCACGTGACTGTCATTCGGGTACGTGATGCTCTCGCGCAGCCCGGTACCGAAGATGAAGTCGGCGCTGAAGCGCGTCGCCAGCCACAGATATGACACACCGCCCGAGGCCGCCACGCGTCCCTCGTGATCGAGGTGGATGTAGTTGTCATAGACGTAGTTGAAGTCGGACTGGGTGAAATTGAATTGCGCCGACTCCCAGCGCTTCCCGTGGGCAGCCTGGAACGACACGTTGCCGTAGGCGGAGAAGTTGTTTACCGAATAGTTCCCGGTGAACTCCACGCCGCCGATCAGACCCCAGCGATAGTTGAAAGGCGTAAGGATGATCGGCGCGCCGAACTGACCCTCATCGATCAGGTGAGTCGACTGCTTGTAGAAGCTGTCGACACCGAGGGTGAGGGCATTGTCCAGAAGCTTCTGCTGAACCCCGAGATCGTAGTAATTGTCGATCTCGCCAAAGGGCGGCGTGTCCTCGGTGATCGAGCCGGGCGGCACCGCCGAGGTGCCGATGAACTTGGTGATGGTCGTCGCGCCAATGAGCTCGAAGGGCGGCGGGATGAAATAGCGCGAGTAGCCGCCGTGCACCGTCGTACCGGAACCCAGCTGCCAGACGAAATTGATGCGCGGCTGCCAGAGGCTGCCGTTCGAATAGGCGCTGTAGCGATCGAAGCGCACCCCGTAGTTGAGCGTGAATGGCGCGAACATCCGCCACTCATCCTGCAGGTAGAAGCTCTGGATCTCCTGCGCCTGTGTCCCGTTATCGGGAATGGTGAGCGGAATGTCGCTGGTCTGGACCCCGGTGACGGGGTCGATCGGGACGACCTGCGAGGTGGTGGTGCTCTCGGAGTGGTCGTGCTGGAGATAGAACCCGGTGCGTACCGTATGGGCCGCGGACAGCTTGTAGGCCACATCGGTCTGCCAGCTGATGGCGGTGTCGTCCTTCAGGGCATCCTGCGAGATGCCGTTGAAGAGCAGATCGCCCGGGAAACTGGGTGAGAAATGCAGACTCGTGTAGCGGGCCGCAAGCGAGGTGACGAAATCGAGCGGGCCGGATGAGTGCTGCCAGCTGACGATTCCGTACTCGGTGAGCTCGCGCTGGTTCTCATCCAGATCGTCGCTGAGAAACCGCGTCACTCCATTCACGTTGTAACCGAGCGTCGGCTGCAGTCCGCGCTGGTTCGGAATCTGGTACTTGGCGTCGGAGACCCCGAGGATGAGGGACAGGCGGTTGTTCTCATCGAGAATCTTCTCGAGATAGCCGAAGCCGTGCGCCTGTTTGGTGTGGTCGTGGAGCGGCGGGGACGTGCCGTCCGGTGAGTCGATGCCGACGGCGCTCTCCTTATAGTCACCGGTGGCGTAGTAGCTCCAGCTGCCGCTGCTGCCGCCGTATTCGAACGCCGGCTGGATGAGGCCGTAGCTGCCGCCGTACACCGACAGGTAGCCGCCCGGCGTGAGCAGGCCGCTGTTGGTCGTCATGTCGATGATGCCGGCGGTGCGCAGACCGAACTCCGCCGGCAGCGCACCGGTGATCAGGCTCAGCGAGGAGACCAGTCGCGGGCTGAGCGACTGGCCGAAAACGCTGATGCCCTCGGGGAGAATCACGCCATTCAAGCGGTACTGGAGGCCGTTGTGGTCACCGCGGACGTGCAGTTGCCCGAAGGAGTCCTGCACGACGCCAGGCGCCTGCAGCAGCACCTGGTTGAGGGGCTGATTCCCGCCTCCAGGCTGAGCGACGATTGCCTGGTTGTCGAGGGTGTATGTGGAGGCCCCGGTCTGCGTCTCGACCCCGAGGCGCGCCTCGTTGAGGCGCTGCGCCGTCACCACGATGGGCGCGATGCTGCCGTCGCTGGCAGCGGCCGCTGCCGGCGCGCTATCTGCAGTGCTCGGGGCAGCATCGGCGGTGCCCGCCGCGGCATCGGCCGCGCGCGCGGCTGTCGCCGGCAACAGGCCGCCAGCGAGGAACATCAAGGCACCCGCAACGCCAAGCGTGGCGAGCCGGTGGTGCGCTATGACCATGAACTTCTCCGCAGGAACTGAAATCGGGCCGCCCTCGATCGCGAGAGTGCGGCTCAGGATCGAAGGGTCAGTTCAGGCTTGCGGAGGGCCCCGGCTGCGGGGCGTCGGAGTGTTGGCAGCGACAATCGCGTCGCGGGGATCGGGAGTTGCCAGGCACCCGCCCGGGCAAACAACGACGGCGGGAACGCCGGAGGCCGCCGGGTTGGCAATCTGAGCGAACCCCTCACAGGTCGCGCAGGAAGCACCGGTGAGGGCATGCGGGTCGGCGCTCAGCGCCGTGCTGCCTGCCGGGCCGCTATGGCTCAGATGGCCGAGCTCGTGCAGCACCGCACCGTGCTGGGCAAACACCAGCAACAGCGACAGCACCCACGCCAGAGAGAGTCGACGCATCTTTACCATAACCCGCTGCAGCCGGCGCGGAGTGTAGCCCGCGATAGCTCTCGTCTGCCAGCCAGTGCGCGCAAAAACTGCTCGCCGGAGCGCGAACTGCGAAGTGCGTCCTGCTGTTTGGCCGTGGGCTCCGCCCGCTACAGCCAGCCCTTCTGTCGCGCGAGGCGGTACGCCTCGACGCGGTTGCCGGCGTTCAGCTTGCCGATCGCCTCCGAGAGGTAATTGCGCACAGTGCCGTGCGACAGGCTGAGCTGCGAGGCGATGTCGGCCGAGGACATGCCCTCCCCGGCCAGGCGCAGCACCTGCCGCTCGCGCTCGTTGAGCGGATCGGCTTCGGTCCAGGCCTCGACGGCGAGCTGCGGGTCGACCACGCGGCCGCCGGCGTGCACCCGGCGCACGGCATCCGCCAGCTGCTGCGCGGGTGCGTCCTTGAGCAGATAGCCGGCCACACCCGCATCCAGCGCACGCCGCAGGTACCCTGGACGCGCGAAGGTGGTCACGATGACGACCCGGCTCGGTAGGCCACGCTCGCGCACGCGCAGCGCGAGCTCGAGCCCGGTGAGCCCCGGCATCTCGATGTCGACGACGATCACATCGGGACGCAGCCGCTGCGTCTCCTTCCAGGCAGCCAACCCGTCGGCGCAGCCACCGACCACTTCGATATCGGCCTCGAGGCGCAGCAGCGCAACGAGCGCGCCACGCACCATCGACTGATCCTCCGCGAGCAGCACGCGGATCATGAAGTCACCGGCAGCCGGGCGCGCAGCACCGTGCCGGCCCCGGGCGGAGAGTCGATCTCGAGCGTGCCACCGAGCGTGCGCACGCGCTCGCCGATGCCCGCGAGCCCGTTGCCGCGCGCGGTGATGCCGCCCCGTCCGTTGTCGCTCACGCACAGCGCCACGGCCGTACCGTGATCACCGACGGCGTCGCTGCTGATCTCCACCGTGGCACGCGTGGCGCCGGCATGGCGCTGGATGTTGGTAGCGGCCTCGCGCACGATCATGGCGAGCGCGGTCTCGATCGGCGCCGGCAGCTCGCCCGCCGCCTGGCGGCAGCTGAGCTCGACGCCACAGGACTCCAGCAGCGCACGTGCCGAGGCCAGCTCACCGGCGAGCGCTGCGGCGCGCATGCCGGTGACGGCGGTGCGCACCTGCGCCAGCGCCTCCCGCGCAATCTGCGTCACTTCGGCTATCTCGCGCCCGGCAGCCGCCGGATCACGGCTGATCAGCTTGCCGGCCAGCTCGCCCTTGATGGCCACCAGCGAGAGCGTATGGCCCAGGAGATCATGCAGATCGCGACCGATGCGCTCGCGTTCGGCGATGGCGGCCAGGCGGCGCACTTCCTCCTGGGAGAGCTGCAGTGCCGCGACCTGCGCCCGCCTGTCGCGCACGAAGGCATTGCCGATGCAGCTTACCGTGCACAGCAGCACGCTGATCGCGATGATCAGCGGCGGCTGCCGGAGGAGCAGCACCTCGATCGCCAGCACCGCCAACAGGGCAGCGGTCAGCAGCAGTGGCCGCAGCAGTCCCGGCAGGGCAATGGGTGCGAACACCGCCGCATAGGTCAGATACGTGTTGGCGAAGGGATTGAAGGGGTCGAGTGCGTAACACAACAGCGCGAACGCCAGCACCAGCAGCACGCCGCTGCTCGAGCGTTTTCCCACGTAGCGCAGGTACAGCGTCAGGAACACCGGCAGGCTGAGCAGCGTCGCCCATAGCCACCGCCAGCCCGGTTCGCCCCAGGTGAGCGGCATGAACAGGAACCCGAGGTACACCAGCCACAGCAGTGGCGGCCACTCCGGCCGCGCGTGGTCCTGGGCGTTGACGCGGCACAATCGCTGCAGCCCCTCGAGAATCTTCATGCCGGATCCGCGCCCCTGCGAAATCCTCGGTCACACAAAGCTTAGCCGAACGCTTCCCCGACACCCTAGCGGGGCCTTGCCAGTGCGCGCCGCGCCGCCATGAAGCACCCGGCCGCCATCCCGGCGAGAACCAGCACATGCACGGCGATGCCGGACTGCGCGCCCGAACCCACCACGACCTGCGCGATCTGCGCCAGGTGCCAGCTCGGCCATAACGGCGCCAGCTGCGCGAGCGGGCGCGGCAGCAGTGGCAGCGGCACCCACAGCCCGGAGAGAAACGACATCGGGAGGTAAATGAGGTTGAGCACCGCGGGTGCGGCCGTGTCCTTGCACACTGAGCCGACCAGCAGACCGATGGCACAGAACGGGATGACGCCGAGCACCGCGAGCATGAGCATCAGGCTCCAGCGCATCAGGGTCAGCACCACGCCGGCGGCGACTGCGGCAAACACCATGAGCAGCAGCGACATGACGGCCGCAAATACCATCGCCATGGCCATCTTCGCCGCCAGGTACGTACCGCGCGGCATGGGCAGGGCGCGCTTGAGCTCGAGCAGGCCGCGCCCGCGGTCCGTGGCGAGGGTGACGCCGAGCGCGAACAACCCCGCAGCAATGGTCCCGAGCACCAGGAAGCTCGCGAGCGCACTTCGCGCCGACTCGGGAAGCGGGTGGGCCGGGCCGAGCAGCACACCGAACATCACATAGAACAATAACGGAAAGGCGATGGTCGGTACGCTGAACGACGGCGCCCGCACCAGGCGCAGAAACTCCGTGTGCGCCTCGAGCAGGAAGATTCGCACGCCGCGCACCGCAGCCGCCACGGCAGCCGGTTCGCGGGTGGCACGGCTGGCGGCGATCGATGAGTTCATCAGGCAGCCTCCCGTGTAAGCCGCACGAAAGCCTCGGCGAGCCCGGTGCGCCGTACTTCGAGCTCGCTCAGAGCCGGGTCGGCGGCGAGCAGCCGGAGCACGACGGGCTCCGCTGCGCTGCTTTCGATGTCGAGCCAGCGCGCGTCGCGCGTGACGCCTGTTACTCCGGGCCACGTGCGGACCTCTTCGAGCCCGAGCTCGCTGACACAGCGGATGCGCCGGCGCACGCCGGTTGAGCGGATCTCATCGACGGTGCCCTCGCTAACCACGCGGCCCCGTACGATCACGGCGACGCGCTGCGCGAGCGCTTCCGCTTCCTCGAGATGGTGCGTCGTGAGAAGGATCGCGCAGCCCCTGGCGGTGAGCTCACGCACCACCGCCCACAGCGACTCGCGGGCCTCCACATCGAGCCCGGTGGTGGGCTCGTCCAGGAACAGCAGCTGCGGGTTGCCGCAGATCGCGAGCGCGAACTGCACGCGACGCTGCTGGCCGCCGGACAGCGCGCCGTAGGGCGTGCGCAGCTGCGCGGCGATACCCGCGAGCTCTGCGACCTCGACGAGCGGGCGCGGGCTCGGGTAGTAGCCGCGCACCAGGCGCAGCAGCTCCCCCACTCTGAGCGTGTCAGGCAGCGCCGCGCGCTGCAGCATCACGCCGGTGCGCCTCCTCACCGCGCGCTCACCCGCACGCTCTCCGAGCACTCGCACCTCGCCGGCCTCCGGCGGGATGAGCCCGAGCAGCAGCGAGATCGTGGTGCTCTTGCCTGCGCCGTTCGGACCGAGGAGCGCAGTGACCTCGCCGGCCCTGATGCCGAGCGTCAGGTGATCCAGCGCGACCTGCTCGCCGAAGCGTTTGAGCACGCCGGTGAGACTGGCTGCAGGAATCTCGTCTGTCGATGGCATGCCGCGACCCTCCTTACTCTGGTATGGAAGGCTACGGTCGGGTGCGCGGCGCCGGTAGTTGCGCGCGTCAGAACTTCAGGGTGACAAACGTCACTTGAGCGCGCCCAGCATTCTGGCCGCGCCCGTCAGGACACCCGCGGAATCGACGATCCCATGACCGCACAGCCACGCGTGCGCGTCCTCTGCGTCCTGCTCGAACCAGGCGCGCGTGCTGCCGAGACGGAAGCTGTAACCCCAGGCGTCCATGTCGATGAACAAGCGCTCGCGGCCGACGTGCGGCAGCTCGTCCGCGAACAGGACCTGCAGGTAGCACACCGCCGACTCCTCGAGATCATCGCCGCCTGCGTCGCGGTCGAGCCCCGCGCGCCGTTCCGGGCTCATGCAGACGTAGTGACCGGCTTCGTGCAGCACTGAATGGAGCGGCGTGTCGAGCCGCGCATAGAGCCGATCCCCGCGCAGCCCGGCCTCGCTGTCTCCCCAGTTGGAACCGGGAATCGCCTCGCCCGCCGAAACCAGCTCCAGGGTGATGCCGTAGCGGGCGAGCAGCAGCGCGACTGCCACGCGGTCGACACCGTTCAGCAGCAGCACGGCGGGAGGCGGCGAGGGCGTTGTGAGGGGAGCGGGCACGGCGGGCGGTGCACCGAGGTCCTGGCTGTCAGAGGCTCGCGAGGCGTCGCATGACCATATCGGCGAGATCGCGCGCCATGTCCTGGCGCAGGATATCCTCCTCGTGATTCTTGGCGAGCAGCAGGCTCTCACTGAAACTGTAAGTGCGGGTAGCGGTGAGCTCCTGCGGCGGCAACAACTCCTGGCCGGCGGCGCTCACCGCGAACCCCACGGTGTAGGTCACTTCGTACTGATTCGGCTGATTCGTGGCCGACACCGACAGGACGCGCTTGGCAACGCTGTCGCGCAGGATGCTCACCACGGCCGAAGCCTGATCCCTCTGCGGGGTGAGCTGCGCGCCGTTCGACAGCAGCGCGTGCCGCAGATACTGGACGAAATCGCTCTGGCGGTCCGGAGCTTCGACGAAGGGGTGGCGAACGACCGCCGGCAGCGGCGTGTGTCCCTGCAGATGGAAGCCACATCCGGCGAGCAGTGCCGCAAGGAGCACGCCGCCGGCGCGACTTCCGGGCACTGTCATACGACGACGTTGACGAGCTTACCCGGCACGATGATGACGCGCCGCACCGGGCGGTCGGCGACGAACCTCCTGACGTTGTCGTCGGCGAGCGCCGCAGCGCGCACGGCGGCCTCGTCGGCGCTCACCGGCACGGTGATGTGGCCACGCAGCTTGCCGTTCACCTGCACGACGATGGCGTGCGTCTCCGTGGCGAGCGCCTGGGCGTCCGGGGCGGGCCAGCGCTCGTCGATGAGATCGCCCGAGTGCCCGAGTGCCTGCCACAGCGCGTGGCACACGTGCGGGGTGATGGGTGCCAACACCAGCGTCTCGATGCTCAGCGCTTCCTGGCGCACCGCGCGCCCCTGCGGGCTCGTGTCCTCGAAGCTGCGGATCGCATTGAGCAGCTCCATCATCGCCGAGACCGCCGTGTTGAAATTGCGGCGCCGGCCGATGTCATCGGTCGCCTTGGCGAGTGCCTGGTGTGCGGCGCGGCGCAGCTCGCGCTGCGCCGCGGTGAGCGACTGCGGTTCGAGAGCGGGCGCGCTGCCTGCCGTGACGTGCTCGTACACCGTGGTCCACAGGCGGCGGATGAAGCGCCACGCGCCCTGCACGCCCTCGTCCGACCATTCGAGTGTCTGCTCCGGGGGCGCGGCCGACATGACGAAGAGCCGCGCGGTGTCCGCGCCGAAGCGCTCCACCAGTCCTACCGGGTCGACACCGTTGCCCTTCGACTTCGACATCGTCCCGAGGCCCTCGTGCGTCACGCGGAGGGTGCCGAGGTCGGGTGTCACCACCTCGTTGATCTCGCTGCCGTCGGCGAGACGCCGCGTGTCGATATCCGCCGGGTTGAAGTAGCGCTTGCGTCTGCCTTCCGCCTGATACGAGTAGATGTGGTTGAGCACCATCCCCTGGGTGAGCAGGTTGCTGAAGGGCTCGCCGAATCTGAGCAGGCCGAGATCCCGCATCACCTTGGTCCAGAAGCGCGCATACAGGAGGTGCAGGATCGCGTGCTCGATGCCGCCGATGTACTGATCCACCGGCAGCCAGTAGTCGACGCGTGCGTCCACCATGCGGCCGGCGTCCGGACAGGCGTAGCGCAGGAAGTACCACGACGAGTCGACGAAGGTATCCATGGTGTCGGTTTCGCGCCGCGCCGGGCCACCGCACCTGGGACACGTGCATTCGTAGAAGGCGGGCGACTTGGCGAGCGGGTTGCCGCTACCGTCGGGCACCAGGTCCTCGGGCAGGTGCACGGGCAGCTGCTCGTCCGGCACCGGCACGACCCCGCAGGCACCACAGTGGATGATCGGAATCGGGCAGCCCCAATAGCGCTGACGCGAGATGCCCCAGTCGCGCAACCGGTACTGCACACGCTTGCGGCCGAGACCCACCCTTTCGAGCGCTGCGGCGATGGCATCGATGGCCTTCTCGGAGGTGAGCCCGGAGAACTCCCCGGAGTTCACCGTCACGCCGTACTCGGAGTAGGCCGCGATCCAGGGCGCGCGCACTTCCTCGTAGGCACCGCGGGCCGAGCGCACCACCGTCGTTACCGCCAGCCCGTGTCTCACTGCGAACTCGAAATCGCGCTCATCGTGGCCCGGCACACCCATCACCGCGCCCTCGCCGTAGGCCATGAGCACGTAGTTGGCGACCCACAGCGGCAGTGGAGCGCGGGTGAGGGGGTGCAGCACGTGCAGCCCCGTCGCCATTCCTTTCTTCACCTGGGTCGCGACGTCGGCCTCGATCACGCTGCCGCGGCGGCATTCCTCGATGAAGGCGGCGAGTGTCGCATCGCCGCGAGCCGCGGCAAGCGCCAGGGGATGCTCGCAGGCTACGGCTAGGAAAGTCGCGCCGAAGAGCGTGTCGGCGCGTGTGGTGAACACCTTCACGGCGCCCGCGCCGCCGGCTGCGGCGGCGGTATCGTCGGCGTACGGAAAGGCGATCTCACAGCCCTCGCTGCGCCCGATCCAGTTCGCCTGCATCACGCGCACGCGCTCCGGCCAGCCATTCAGTGCATCGAGTGCCTCGAGCAGCTCGTCGCCGTAGCGCGTGATGTTGAGGTAGTACATCGGGATCTCGCGCTTCTCCACCAGCGCCCCGGTGCGCCAGCCGCGCCCGTCGATGACCTGCTCGTTGGCGAGCACGGTCTGATCGACCGGATCCCAGTTCACCACCCCGGTCTTGCGGTAGGCGAGACCCTTTTCGAGCATGCGCAGGAACAACCACTGGTTCCAGCGGTAGTAGCCGGGGTCGCAGGTCGCGATCTCGCGGCTCCAGTCGATCGCAAAGCCGAGCGATTTGAGCTGGGCGCGCATGTGCGCAATGTTCTGCCGCGTCCACTTCGCCGGCGGCACGCCGTTGCTGATGGCAGCGTTCTCCGCGGGCAGCCCGAAGGCGTCCCAGCCCATCGGCTGCAGCACGTTGTAGCCCTGCATCCGCAGGAAGCGGGTGAGCACATCGCCGATGGTGTAGTTGCGCACGTGTCCCATGTGCAGCAGCCCTGAAGGGTACGGGAGCATCGACAGGCAGTAGAACTTGGGTAGCGCAGGATCCTCACGCACCTCGAAGGCGCGCCGTGCCTGCCAATACTGCTGCGCGGCGCGCTCGACGGCGGCCGGATCATAGCTCTCGTGCATTCGTTCTTATGGGAGACGCAGCGGTACGAAGATCTGCGCGTCCTCGCGTTGAATCAACAGCGCCACGTTCTTACCCGCAGCGTGCGTCGCATCCTCCAGCTCCTTCACCGAGTGCACGCGCTTGCCGTTGATGCCGAGGATGATGTCGCCCGGCTGGATCTCCGCCGCCTGCGCAGGTCCCGAGACCTCCTCAACCAGCAGGCTCCCCTGAGTGTTCGCTTGTTCCTTCTCTCGCGGCTCGAGCGGGCGCACCGTGAGACCGAGCGCGCTCGCCTGGCCGGCGGCCGGCTGCTTGGGCTTGCCGCCCCGATAGGAGACGCTCTGCTGCTGCTCCTTGAGCTCCGCCACCTTGACGTTGAGCGACTGCTCCTTGCCGTTGCGCCACAGCGCGAGACTTGCGTCGGTTCCCGGACGCATCGCGGCGATCTGGCTCGAGAGCTCGCCGAAGCGCTCGATCGGACGGCCGTCGACGGCGAGGATCACGTCCCCGGGGGCGACTCCGGCGCGCGCGGCGGGGCCATCCTTCTCTACCGAAGACACCAGCGCGCCGCGCGGCCGGTCGAGGCCGAAGGATTCGGCGAGCTGAGCGTTGACGTCCTGGATGGTGACGCCGATGCGGCCGCGTACCACACGGCCGGTCTTGATGAGCTGCTCCTCGACGTTGCGCGCCACATCGATCGGGATGGCGAAGGAGACGCCCATGAAGCCGCCGGTGCGGCTGAAGATCTGCGAGTTGATGCCGATCACCTCGCCCGCCAGGTTGAACAGCGGACCGCCGGAGTTGCCGGGATTGACCGGTACGTCGGTCTGGATGAAGGGCACGTAGTTCTCGCCGGGCACCGAGCGCGAAGTGGCGCTGATGATGCCCGCGGTGGCGCTGTTCTCGAAGCCGAACGGGGAGCCGATGGCGAGCACCCACTGTCCCGGCTTCAGGCGCGAGGGATCGCCGAGCTTCACGATCGGCAGATTCGTGCCATTGATCTTGATCACCGCGACATCGGTGCGCTCATCGGCGCCGATCACCTTGGCCGGAAACTCGCGCCGGTCGGTGAGACGCACCGTGACCTCATCGGCGTTGGCGACCACATGGGTGTTGGTGAGGATGTAGCCATCGGAGTTGACGATGAAGCCGGAGCCTGCACCTCGCACCGGCGCCTGTCGCCCCTGCGGGCCCTGATCGGGCGTCGGAATGCCGAAGCGCCGGAAGAAATCGTAGAACGGATCGTTCGGCGAGAGCCCCGGGATGCCGCCCCCCGCCTGCGCCTTCTCCACGACCTCCACGTTCACCACCGCCGGTCCGTAGCGCTCGACGAGAGCCGAAAAATCCGGCAGGGCCCGGGTCACGGCGTCGGTCGAAGGCGCCGCTGCAGTCGCTGCTGCCGGCTGCGCGGCGGCCACCGCAACCGCGGCATCGGCGGAGGCGCCGCCAGCCGCCGCTGCTGCCTCATGGGCCGACGGGGCCGAGAAACCGCGGGAACAGCCCGCCAGCGCGAGCACGATGGCGCAGGCTGCCACGAGGCGCCGTGGCGCCCCGGCGTTCCGGGTTTCGCGGGATTCGCAGCGGATATTCATGGGGATACTTCCAAATCGCTACCGGCCCTGAGGGCGGCGCCGCCGCCTATCATTCCGCACCCACAGGCCGTATGCCAGCGCCAGCGCGGCGAGGCTCACGACGAGCCAGTTTCCAACATGCGCGTACGGCGTCAGGCCTGCGTGGGGCACAATACTTGAGACCAGCGCTACGGGGGTGAATTCCTGAGCCCGGGCGATGACTTCACCGTGGGGGCCGATCACCGCCGAGATACCGTCGTTGGCAGCACGCACGAGGTAGCGGCCCTGCTCGAGCGCGCGCATGCGCGCGATCTGCAGGTGCTGGTGACGCGCGCTCGAGTGGCCGAACCAGGCGTCGTTGGTCACATTCACCAGTGCGTCGGCGTACGGCAACACCCGCAGCATCGTGCTGCCGTAGGCGTCCTCGTAACACACGGTGGTGCCGAGCCGCAGATGCGCGGCGCGAAGCGGGGGCTGGTCGCGTGCTCCGCGCGTGAAGTCCGAGTACGGCAGGCTCATCAGGCGCATCCAGGTGCGCACGAAATGCGGCACGGGGAAGAACTCCGCAAAGGGCACGAGGTGGCTCTTGTCGTACCAGCTCGGCTGCGCATCGAGCGCCAGCACCGAGTTGAAGTAGCGCAACACGCCCCCCTCCTCCGGGCGGCCCTCGGCGCGCAACACCCCCATCACGATGGCGGAGCCGTGGGCGCGTGCTTCGCGATACAGCTCGTTGATGTAGGGGGCGAGGTCGTTGGCGAGGTCGGCGGTAGCGGACTCCGGCCAGACGATGAGCGCGGTACCGAGCACCTGCTCGGTGAGCGTGCGGTACAGACTGAGCGTCGTCTCATGATTGCTCGCCTGCCACTTCTCATCCTGTGGAATGGCGCCCTGCACGATGGCGACGGACACGGGCGGCCCGCTCGGATGAGTCCACGAGTGCCGGTACAGCGTCGCTCCTGCCGCCCAGGGGATCAGCAGCACGATGAGCGCCACGAGGCGCACGCGTCCGCTGCCGCAGACGAGCGCTGTCACCGCGCCGGCGCACACCAGCAGCAGCGCGCTGATGCCGTAGACGCCCGCGAGCGGCGCGAAGCCCGCCAGCCAGGTATCCGTCTGGGAGTACCCGAGTGACAGCCACGAGAACCCCGAGAGAAACCAGCCGCGCCACCACTCCATCAGCAGCCATGCTGCGGGGAGCGCCACCAGCCAGCGTACGGCTCCTGCCGCCGGCAACCAGCGGGCCGCCGCGTAGCCGAGTCCGGCGTGGTACAGCCCCATGATGCTCACCAGGCCGAGCATCAGCACCAGGGCGAGCCACACCGGAGCGCCACCGAAGCCATGGATGCTCGTGTACAGCCAGTAGGTGCCGGCGGCGAAGGTGGCGAAGCTGAACCAGAAGCCCAGACGCGCCGCCTCGCGCGGCGTCGCGCTCTGCCACAGCCACATGAGCAGCGCCGGCGACAGCACCGCGAGCGGCCAGAGGTTGAGCGGCGCGAAGGCGGCGGCGAGCAGCGCGCCGGCGACGAAAGCGAGCAGCCCCCGCGCGAGCGCCGAAGTGGGTTGCGCCAGGACGTAGCGCGCTCCCGTCGCAGTGACGACGACGGATTCGGCTGATGCGGAGTGCATGGCTGTCAGGAGGCGCCGCCGGCGGATCGTTCATCGGGGGGCGGCAGCACATCGCGGGGCGCGAGCACCCGCAGCGCATCGACGCGACGGCGGTCGGCACGCAGTACGCGGAACTCGAAGCCGTCGATGTTCGCCGCCTCGCCGCGGCGCGGCAGGCGGCCGAGCTGTTTCATCAGCAGCCCGGCGATGGTGTCGACACCCTGTCCTTCGGGAAGATGGGCGCCGAAGAACTGGTTGAACTCCTCGATGCGCGTCACGCCGCGCACGGTGAATTGTGCCTCGGCATCGCGACGTATATTGAGATCGTCCTCGACATCGAACTCGTCGTCGATCTCGCCGACGATCTGCTCGATGACGTCCTCGATGGTGCACAAGCCCGAGACGCCACCGTACTCATCGACCACGATCGCCATGTGATTGCGGTTGCGACGGAATTCCTTCAACAGCACGTTCAATCGCTTGGATTCGGGAACGAATACGGCCGGGCGCATGAACTCGCGGATGTCGAAGCGCTGGCGCGCCTGCGCGGTCGCGAGTCGCAGCAGGTCCTTGGCGAGCAGGATGCCGACGATGTCGTCGCGATCCCCGTCCATGACCGGAAAACGGGAATGCCCCGACTCCACGACCACCGGCAGAATGCGCGCCACCGGCTCGTTGCGCCGCACGAACACCACCTGCGCGCGCGGCACCATGATGTCGCGCACCTGCAGATCGCCCACCTCGAGTACGCCTTCGAGCATGGTGAGCGCGTCGCTGTCGATGACGGAGCGGTCGGCGGCTTCGCGCAGCACTTCGGCGAGCGCCTTGCGATCCTGCGGTTCGGCGGCGAGCCCGTGAGTCAGACGCCGCAGCCAGCGTCCCGTGGTGTTGAGATCCTTCCCCATGACCTTCAGCTCCGGTACGGGTTGGCGAACCCGAGGCGGCGCAGTACCGCGATTTCGCGGCGCTCCATGCGGCGCGCATCGGCCGCGCGCACATGGTCGTAGCCGGCGAGGTGCAGCGCGCCGTGCACCACCAGGTGCGCCCAGTGCGCGCGCAGCGTCTTCTCCTGGGCGCGCGCCTCGGCTTCGAGCACGCGCGGGCAGATCACGAGCTCCCCGAGCGGCGGCGCTGCCACTGCCGGCGGCAGTCGCAGCGCGGAGAACGACAGCACGTTGGTCGGCTTGTCGTGCCCGCGGTAGCGGGCGTTCAGCCGCGCGCTCTCTGCCGCACCGACCGTGCAGACACCGAGCTCGCGTCCCGCGCCGCGGCGGCCGAGGGCCGCGCTCGCCCAGTGCTCGAGATCGCGTCGTGTCGGGGCCCAACCGCGCACCCGCCGCTGCAGCGTCAGAAGCACGCCGGTACTCACGTCCCGCCCCCGCGCGACTCATACGCCTGCACGATGCGCTGTACCAGCGGGTGTCGCACGACGTCGTGGGCGTCGAAAAAGGTGAAAGCCACCCCTTCCACTGCACGCAGCACGTCGATCACGTGCGACAGGCCCGACTGCTTGCCGGCCGGGAGGTCGGTCTGGGTGACATCGCCCGTGACCACCGCCTTCGAGCCGAAGCCGATACGAGTGAGGAACATCTTCATCTGCTCGATGGTGGTGTTCTGGGCCTCATCGAGGATGATGAAGGAGTCATTCAGCGAGCGGCCGCGCATGAAGGCGAGCGGCGCGACCTCGATGACGTTGCGCTCGATGAAGCGGGTGACTCGATCGAAGCCCATCATCTCGTAGAGTGCGTCGTACATCGGCCGCAGGTACGGATCGACTTTCTGCGTCAGGTCCCCGGGCAGGAACCCCAGGCGCTCACCCGCTTCCACCGCCGGGCGCACCAGGATCAGCCGTCGCACGCGGTCGGCCTGCAGCGCCTCCACCGCACAGGCGACCGCAAGGTAGGTCTTGCCGGTGCCTGCGGGTCCGATGCCGAAAGTCAGATCGCGCGTACGGATGTGCTCGAGATAGTCTCGCTGGTGCGCGCCACGGGCGCGGATGCCACCGCGCGGCACGCGCACGCCGTGCTCGCGCCCGTCCTCCTGCGCCGGCAGGCCGGACTCGCGCTCGCGCAGCGCCAGGTGCACGCGCTCGGGGGTGATGTCTTCGCTCTGGGTGAGCGCGAACAGCTCGCGCAGCAGTTCCTCGGCATGCAACGCCTGCGCGCCGCTCACTCTGAAGGTGTCGCCGCGACGGTGGATGCGGACGTCGAGCCGCGTCTCGAGCAGGCGCAGATTCTCATCGAGCGGGCCACAGAGGTTGGCGAGGCGCGTGTTGTCGGAGGGGCCGAGCTCGAATTCCCGTCGCGGCTCAGGTGCAGGAGTGGCCACTGTGTCAGCTGCCCGCCGCGGCCAGCCGCGGCGCCTGCGCATCGGCGTGACCATCCGCAAGACGGCCGCGCAGGCTGTGCGCGAGGGCTGCCGTGACGGTGACGTCGACGAAGCGCCCGATGAGCGGCGCGGGACCTGCGAAGTTCACCCAGCGGTTGTTGGCCGTACGGCCGGCGAGCTCGCGCGCGTCCCTCCTGGCGCGTCGCTCGACGAGAACGCGCTGGCACGTGCCCACCATCGACTCGCTGATGGCCCGTGCCTGCACTTCGAGTTGCGTCTGCAACCGGCTGAGCCGCTCGTGTTTGACGTCGGGCTCGATCTCATCGGGGAGCGACGCGGCCGGCGTCCCGGGCCGACGGCTGTAGATGAAGCTGAAAGACTGGTCGAAGCCGACCTCGCGCACGAGCGCGAGGGTCGCGGCAAAGTCGCGCTCACTTTCACCGGGAAAGCCCACGATGAAATCGGAGGAGATCGAGATGTCGGGCCGTGCGGCACGCAGCCGTCGCACCTTGTCCTTGAACTCGAGCGCCGTATAGCCCCGCTTCATCAGCGCGAGCACGCGGTCGGAGCCGCTCTGTACCGCCAGGTGCAGGTGATTCGCGAGCTTCGGGATGCTGGCGAAGGCCTCGATCAGGCTGTCGTTGAATTCGAGCGGATGGGAAGTCGTGAAGCGGATGCGCTCGATGCCGGGTATGCGGGCGACGTGGTGAATCAGCGTCGCCAGGTCCACGCATGCTCCATCCGTCATGGCACCCTGGTAGGCGTTGACGTTCTGACCGAGCAGCGTGACTTCGGCGACGCCCTGCGTAGCCAGCTCTCGTACCTCCGTCAGCACCGAGTCGAAGGAGCGGCTCACTTCCTCGCCGCGCGTGTAGGGCACGATGCAGAAGCTGCAGTACTTGCTGCAGCCCTCCATGACAGAAACGTAGGCGCGCGAGCCTTCGGCACGCGGTGCCGGCAGATGATCGAATTTCTCGATCTCCGGAAAGCTGACATCGACCACGGCGCGCCCGGTGCGGCGCCGCTCGCGGATCATCTCCGGAAGTCGGTGCAGCGTCTGCGGGCCGAAAACCAGATCGACGAAGGGTGCTCGCCCGGTAATGCCATCGCCTTCCTGGCTCGCCACGCAGCCGCCCACGGCGATGATGACCTCGGGACGGCGCGCCTTCAGCCGGCGCCATTCCCCGAGTAGCGAGAACACCTTTTCCTGCGCCTTCTCGCGCACCGAGCAGGTGTTCATCACCAGCACGTCCGCGTGCTGCGGATCGTCGGTGGAGGTCATTCGCGCGCCCACGCGCAATACGTCCGCCATGCGGGCGGAGTCGTACTCGTTCATCTGGCAACCGAAGGTCTTGATGAAGTAGCGGGCGGGCATGTGGAATCTGAAATTCTACCCCGAGCCCGCCCCATGGGGCACCCTCGAGGCGGCACTCGATGTCATAAAAGTGATACGAGCCAATGACTTAGGTCACCGCTCATGCGTCGCCAGCGGGAACGGCCCGGGACGTGGCGGGCGCTGATTCAGAACGGAATGTCGTCGTCGAATTCCTCGCTGCGCGAGCCGCCGCCACCCCCCGCGCTTTCCTCCGCGTAGGTGGGCGCGCCCGCGCTTGCGGCGCCGGCAGCAGCAGGGCTGGCGCTCGCGCCGCCACCACCGCGCCCGCCGAGCATTTGCAGATCGTTGCCGACGATCTCGGTCGAGTAGCGCTCATTGCCCTGCTTGTCCTGCCACTTGCGCGTGCGCAGGCTGCCTTCGATGTAGACCTGCGAGCCCTTGCGCAGGTACTCGCCCGCGATCTCTGCGAGCCGACCGAAGAGCGCCACGCGGTGCCACTCGGTGCGCTCCTGCTGCTCCCCGGTTTGCTTGTCGCGCCAGCTCTCGCTGGTTGCGATGCGCAGGTTGGCCACCGTCGTGCCGGAGGGCATGGCGCGCGTTTCCGGATCCGCCCCGAGATTACCGATGAGAATGACCTTGTTGATGCCACGCGCCATGGTGCGAGTCCTCGAGCTGTGGGAAAGTAACGGGCAGGTCGACGGCCGCGCCTGCCGGACAAGCTGTGCATTCTAGAGGAGGCCAGCCGCCTACGCGAACCGGGAATTGCCTGCGCGATGCGCCAGAAAGACCTCGGCGAAGCCCTGAAGCCCGCATGATCCGCACGCTCGACGACGCAGAGATCGCCCGCGTACTGACGTACGAACGCCTGATTCCGGCGATGGAGCAGGCGCTCGCCGCTTTCTCCGCCGGTGCGGTGATACAGCCGGTACGCAGCGTGATTCCCATCGAGCTCGGGCAACGCTACCTCGGGGTAATGCCCGCCGTGATGAGCGCCAGCATGGGCGCGAAGCTCGTCTGTTTCTACCCGAAAAACACCGCCGCCGGTCTACCGACACACCTCGCGACGATCGTGCTCTTCGACAGCGCGACCGGGAACCCGCTCGCTTTCCTCGACGGTCGCCGCATCACGGAGATGCGCACCGCCGCAGTCTCGGCGGCCGTCACCCGTCATCTCGCTCCGCGCGCAGCGCGTGTACTGGCGCTGCTCGGCAGCGGCGTGCAGGCACAGGCGCACCTCGAGGCGTTTCGCCACGTATGCCGCTTCGAGGAGGTTCGGGTGTGGAGCCGCAACGCGGCCCATGCGCGGGCGTTTGCCTCGCGCAACGACGCTCAGGCGACGGAAGCGGAGGACGCCGTGCGCGGCGCCGATGTGATCGTGACCGCGACGAGCTCGGAGAACGCAGTGCTGCGGGGCGAGTGGCTCAAGCAGGGCGCACACATCAACGCGGTCGGGGCGTGTCTGCCCACCTGGCGCGAGCTCGACGATGCGGCCATGAGGGGCAGTACGCTGGTCGTGGACTCGCGCGAAGCGGCGCTGCGGGAGTCCGGAGACGTGATTCTCTCGCATGCGCCGATCTTTGCCGAAGCGGGCGAGGTGTTCGCCGGCACGCAGCACGTGCCGCGGGAGGCGACTACCGTGTTCAAGTCGCTCGGCCTTGCGGTCGAGGACGTCACTGCCGCAAGGCTCGTCTACGACGCGGTCACCGTAGGTACGAGCGCCAGTGCCTGAGCGGCACCTCCCGCAGCGGACGCGGACTCAGCTCTTGCCACGGATTTGCGCTACGGCCTCCCGCAGGATCTGGGCGACGCGCACCTTTTCCTCTACGGATGCGCCCCTCTTCTCGCGCAACGCATGGCGCAGTTCGCGCCAGGCGGCTCCGAGCCCCTGGGCTTCGGTCTCGTCTTCCTCGTCAAAACCACCGAAGATTTCCCGCACACGGCGCATCTTCCGGCCGATGTATTCGAGCTGCTTGAGCATCGCATCAGCGGCCTCGCGGTTCTCACTCAGATAGGCCCGTCCGGTGTCAGTGATGCTGTAGAGCTTCTTCGTCCCTTCCGCGGCCACATTCGCGTAACCCATCTCCTCGAGCCAGGTGAGCGCGGGGTAGACCATGCCGGGGCTCGGACTGTAAAAGCCGCCGGAGCGCTCCTCGAGCGCTTTTATGAGCTCATACCCGTGACTCGCCCGTTCCGCGAGGAGCGCGAGAAGAACCAGCCGCAGATCCCCGGAGGCCAATCGCCGTCCTGCCATGAAGGCTCGGCCCCCCATACCCATGGCACCCGCAAACCCGCCTCCAAAGGAGCCAAAACGACGCCCGTACGGGCCTCCCATGAAGTACTTGCGAGGGCCGGCGCCCCGAAACTGCCCGAATCCGCCGCCACAGTGATGACTATGCATTGAAAAGACCCTTGCCAAAGTGTCTGTAGATATATCGTAAGATATATTTCTCGATAGTCACCGTCAAGGCACTCATTCCGGTTCCGCTCGGGTGCAGTGTCCCCACAGCCCACAAAGACCCTCGAACTGGCGCGAATCGGTACCATCTAGGGTTCGATGCAGCACATCCGTGTGCGCGGTGCGCGCACCCACAATCTCAGGAATCTCAACCTCGATCTGCCGCGCGAGCGGCTGATCGTGGTCACGGGTCTCTCGGGCTCCGGAAAATCCTCGCTCACTTTCGACACGCTCTACGCCGAAGGCCAGCGCCGCTACGTGGAGTCCCTATCGGCCTACGCGCGGCAGTTCCTGTCCACCATGGACAAGCCGGACGTCGACAGCATCGAGGGACTCTCGCCGGCCATCGCCATCGAACAGAAGGCAAGCTCGCACAATCCGCGCTCGACGGTCGGTACCGTCACCGAGATCCACGACTACCTGCGGCTGCTCTACGCGCGCGCCGGCATTCCGCGCTGTCCCGATCACGACATCGAGCTCGCGGCTCAGACGGTGAGCCAGATGGTCGACCAGGTGCTGAGCCTGCCGGAGGGGACCGCGGTGGCGCTGCTGGCCCCGGTCGTGAGTGAGCGCAAGGGCGAGCACCAGGAGCTCCTCGAGGATCTCGCCGCGCAGGGCTTCGTGCGCGTGCGCATCGACGGACGCATCCATGAGATGGAAGCGCTGCCGCAGCTCGATGGCAGGAAGAAGCACACCATCGAGGCGGTGGTCGACCGCCTGCGCCTGCGTCCCGAGAGCGCGCAGCGCCTGGCAGAGTCGTTCGAGACCGCACTGCGGCTCTCGGGCGGGCTGGCGCGACTCATCTTCCTCGATGATTCGGCGCTCGAGCCGATGGTCTTCTCGAGCCGCCACGCCTGCCCGGTGTGCGGCTACAGCGTGCCGCCGCTCGAGCCAAAGCTCTTCTCCTTCAACAATCCTGCGGGCGCCTGCCCGACCTGCGACGGACTCGGTGTGCAGCAGTTCTTCGACCCGCAGCGCGTCGTCCTGCATCCGCACCTCTCGCTCGCTGGCGGTGCGGTGCGCGGCTGGGACCGTCGCAACGAGCACTACTTCCAGCTGATCCAGTCGCTCGCCCGTCACTATGGCTTCGACATCGAGACACCCTGGACCGAGCTTCCCGAGCACGTGCGGCACGTGCTGCTCAATGGCAGTGGCGATGAAGCCATCGAGTTCAGTTACCGCGAAGGGTCGGGGCGCCGCACGCGCAAGCGTCATCCGTTCGAAGGAATCCTGCCGAACCTCACGCGACGCTATCGCGAGACCGAGTCGCCCATGGTGCGCGAGGAGCTGGCCCGCTACCTCGGCGTGCGCCCCTGTCCCGAGTGCCAGGGGACGCGTCTCAATCGCGCGGCGCGCTTCGTGTACGTCGCCGGCCGAACACTCCCCGAGGTGGCGCATCTCACCGTCGGACGCGCGCTCGGATTTTTCAGCGAGCTCAGTCTCGCCGGCTGGCGCGGCGAGGTCGCAGCGAAGGTCGTCAAGGGCGTCATCGAGCGGCTGCGATTCCTCGTCGATGTCGGCCTCGACTACCTGACGCTCGATCGCAGCGCCGAGACGCTCTCGGGCGGGGAGTCGCAGCGCATCCGCCTCGCGAGCCAGGTGGGCTCGGGTCTCACCGGTGTCATGTACATTCTCGATGAGCCTTCGATCGGTCTGCACCAGCGCGACAACCGCCGCCTGCTCGACACGCTCAAGCATCTGCGCGACCTCGGCAACACGGTGATCGTCGTCGAGCACGACGCCGAGGCCATCGAGGCCGCAGACCACGTCGTGGACCTCGGCCCTGGCGCAGGGGCGCACGGCGGTGAGCTGGTGGCGCAGGGCACGCCGCGGGACATCAAGGCGAACCCCGCCTCGATCACCGGGCAATACCTCTCGGGCCGGCGCCGCATCGAGCTGCCGACGCTGCGCCTGCGCCCCGATCCCGCGCGCGAGATCAGCATCGTCGGCGCGCGGGGCAACAACCTGCGCAACATCACCGCACGCATTCCGCTCGGGCTCTTCACCTGTGTCACCGGCGTCTCGGGCTCGGGCAAGTCGACACTCGTCGTCGATACGCTCTTTGGCCACGCGGCGGCGCGTCTGAATGGCACGCGCGTCGAGGCGGCTCCGGTGGAGCGCATCGACGGACTCGAGCACATCGACCGCGTCATCGATATCGATCAGAGCCCGATCGGCCGCACACCGCGCTCCAACCCCGCGACCTACACCGGGCTGTTCGCGCCACTGCGCGAGCTGTTCGCGGCGGTGCCGGAGGCGCGCGCGCGCGGCTACGACGCGGGTCGGTTCAGCTTCAACGTGAAGGGCGGGCGTTGCGAGGCCTGCCAGGGCGATGGCGTCATCCGCGTGGAGATGCACTTCCTCCCGGATGTGTATGTGCCCTGCGATGTCTGTCAGGGCAAGCGCTACAACCGCGAGACGCTCGAGATCCGCTACCGTGGGAAGAACATCCACGAGGTCCTCGAGATGACCGTAGAGGAGGCCGCACGCTTCTTCCAGAACGTGCCCGCGGTGAGCGGCAAGCTGCAGACGCTGACAGACGTCGGCCTCTCCTACGTGAAGCTCGGGCAGAACGCCACAACACTCTCCGGTGGTGAGGCGCAGCGCGTGAAGCTCGCGCGCGAGCTCGCCAAGCGCGCCACCGGACGCACGCTCTACATACTCGATGAGCCGACCACCGGGCTCCATTTCCACGACGTCGAGCAGCTGTTGCAGGTGCTGCACCGGCTGCGCGATGAGGGCAACACGGTCGTAGTGATCGAGCACAATCTCGATGTCATCAAGACCGCCGACTGGGTGATCGATCTGGGTCCTGAAGGCGGGGAAGGGGGCGGTGACATCGTGGCTGCGGGCACGCCCGAGGAGATCGCAGCTACCGAAGACTCATGGACAGGACGCTTCCTGCGCCCGCTGATGGAGCGCGAAGCGGGGTACCGGGAGGCACAGCCCGCGTCTCAGGCTTCGTCCCCGGTATTGGTGCAGTAGATCCCGGCCTCCGACTCTACCCTTGACTAAGCAATTGTTTAATCGATGATTATTTGAGCGAATGTTCCATGCCGTGGGCCGTCCCGGTCACGGCGGTTGTGAACGCGATTGCAAATGCGAACCGTTCTCATCCATACTGAGCGACATGGACGCCGTCACCGTCCCTGAAGGTTTGCGCTGTGCGCCGGGCTTTGTGAGCCTCGCGGCTCTACCGCCGGGCACACGGGGGTTGGTGGTGAGCGTCGGTTCCAGTGCAGCGCCCCTGTCATCCCTCGAGCGGCGTCTGCTCGAGTTCGGCTTCATCCACGGCGAACGGATCGAGATCCTTGCCGAGGCGCGTCCCGGGCGGGATCCCTTTGTCGTGCGCGTCGGCCACACCACGCTCGCACTCCGGCGCCGCGAGGCGCAGAGCGTCTGGGTCGAATTGCATCACTCCGACTCCGACGCACCACCCCAAGCGCTAGTGGCCACGTCAGCAGACAGGGTCGAGTTGGAGCACGCTGGATCCGAAGCACCACCCCAATCGCCAGTCGATGCCTCGTCAGACTGGGTCGAATTGGACCACTCCGGATCCGAGTCACCACCCCAAACGCAAGTAGCTGCGTCAGCAGACAGGGTCGAATTGGACCACTCCGGATCCGACTCACCACCCCAAACGCAAGTAGCTGCGTCAGCAGACAGGGTCGAGTTGGAGCACCCCGAGACCGGACCCACGCCATGAACGCCTCCGCGGCCACGGCGATGGCCGGGCCGCAGCTCAGTCTCTCCTTGATCGGTGTCCCGAACTGCGGCAAGACCGCGCTCTTTAATCGTCTCACGGGCAGCCGGCAGAAGGTCGCCAACTACCCGGGCGTCACGGTCGAGCGCAAGGAAGGTCGGCTCGTCGGTCCGCGCACCGGGCGCATCTTCCGTGTGGTTGACCTGCCGGGCGCCTACAGCCTCGAGCCGACGACCCTCGATGAAGCGATCGCGCGCGATGTCGTGCTCGGCCGCCATGCTGCCGAGCCGGCGCCCGATCTGCTCGTCTGTGTGGTCGATGCCACCAATCTACGCCTCAACCTGCGGCTGGTACTGGAGCTGAAGCGGCTCGGCCGACCAATGATCGTGGCTCTCAACATGAGCGATGTTGCCGCGCAGCGCGGTTACCAGCTCGATCGTGTCGCACTCGAGCGCGCGCTCGGGGTGCCGGTGATCCCGACCGTGGCGGTGCGCGCGGGTGGGGAGCATCAGCTGGTGGAGGCGATCGACACCTACGGCTTTGCGGGGAGGGCCCTGGAGAAGCGCACAGCGCTTGCGCCGACTTCCTCGCCGAGTGCCGCCGAGATCGAAGCGACGCAGCGCGAAGTGCGCCGCGTGCTCACCGATAGCGGCTACCGCGTGCCCGCACGCCTCAAGGCGCTGGCGCGCCTCGATGCCATCGTGCTGCATCCGATCGCGGGACCCGTGTTGCTGGCGACCGTGCTGTTTCTGATGTTCCAGGCGGTGTTCAGC
>Ga0306920_100000378_pt1 | contig 51398 bp, 45 predicted proteins | sample flu12Cox44000170_FD_204666 | JGI IMG/M metagenome (GOLD analysis project Ga0306920, IMG submission 204666) | Lab enrichment of tropical soil microbial communities from Luquillo Experimental Forest, Puerto Rico - flux4day.12C.oxic.44.000.170 (v2)... | ecosystem: Environmental > Terrestrial >... | reverse complement strand
TATGCAGTGAAGCGTTGCGTCGCGCAGGCGCCACGCGCGGCGCTCGCAGACCGCGTGCGCGGTGAAGGTGTCGTTAATCACGGGTTAACCATTTTTCGGATCGCCGGACCCTGGTTGTGACCGAGAAGAAGCGCGTGTGCCGGATGTCGCCGGGGTCCGCCGCTCAACCATTCCTTAAGCGCGCATCCCCTTAATGGGACGTCGAGATTCCGCGGGCCGGAGCGCAGGCCGCGGCCGATCAGCAGATTTGACGCCCAAGTCATCCCATGATAACCCATAGCGTCCCATGCGGTGATGCGGCCCCCAAGACCGCCCCCGCAGGGGCGGTGTCTGCGGCTCGCACTGCAGGAGCGCCGAGACGACCGGCGGGGGTGCACCAGGGACGTCATGGACCGCTTCGTGTCGAACTACACCGTGCGGCTCGACTCCAAGGGCCGAGTCTCGATCCCGGCATCGTTCCGCGCCGTGCTCGCGCGCGACGGCTTCGAAGGCCTCTATTGTTATCCGACGCTCGACCGGCCCGCGCTCGACGCGGGAGGGAATGCGTTGCTGCGGGAAATCGAGACGCTGATCACACGCTTTGCGCCTTACTCGGAGGAGCGCGAGCAGTTTTCGGCGGCGCTTTACGGCACGAGCGAGGTGCTGAAGATCGACGGCGAGGGCAGGGCGATCCTGACCGAGCCGCTGAAGACGCACGCCGGCATCAAGGACGAGATCACCTGTGCCGGCCTCGGCCACAAGTTTCAGATCTGGGAGCCCGGGCGCTTCCGCGCGGAACTCGCGGAGGCCACCGAGAAGGTCCGCGCGCTCAAGAAGCAGCTCGGCTCCCGGGGAGCGGCGGAAGGCCCGCACGGAGCACGGGAATGATGGCGAGCCGCGACAGCGGAGATGCTGTCGCTGGCGGACTGGCTCGTCACATTCCCGTGCTCGGCCCCGCTACGGTTGAGTTCCTCAATCTCCACGCCGGCGGCGTCTACGTCGACGCGACTTTCGGCGCCGGCGGCCACAGCCGCGCGATCCTTGCGGCGGCGAATTGCAAGGTCATCGCTATCGATCGCGATCAAGACGCGATCACGCGCGGGGCCGACCTCGTGTCCTCCGCCGGCGGCCGGCTCGTCCTGGTGGAGGATAAATTCTCCAATCTGCAGGCCGTCGCACGCGGCTGCGGCTACGATGCCGTGGATGGCGTGGTGTTCGACCTCGGCGTTTCCTCGATGCAGCTCGACGAGGCGGCGCGCGGGTTCTCCTTTCGTCACGATGGCCCGCTCGACATGCGCATGGGCCGCGCCGCGCCGACGGCAGCCGACGTCGTGGCACTGGCATCGGAGCGCGAGCTTGCAGCCATTATCGCCACGCTTGGCGAAGAGCGTCACGCGCGCAGCATCGCCCGTGCCATCGTAGCCGCGCGGCGCACCGCCCCGATCGACACCACCCGCGCGCTCGCCGAAATCGTCGCGGGTATCGTGCACGCGCGAGCGGGCGCGATCCATCCCGCCACGCGGACGTTCCAGGCGTTGCGCATCTTCGTCAACGATGAGCTGGCCGAACTTGCCGCGGGCCTCATCTCGGCCGAGCGGGTGCTCAAACCGGGCGGACGATTGGTAGTGGTGGCGTTTCATTCCCTCGAAGATCGAATCGTGAAGTCGTTTCTGGTCGAGCGCAGCCGACCGGGCGTTCCCTCGCGCCATCGCCCGGCGCCGGCGCAGTCGGCTGCGACTTTCCGCATCCTCACGCGCAGGCCGATCGTTCCGAGCGAAGCGGAAATCAGCGCAAATCCGCGTGCGCGCTCGGCCAAATTGCGCGCGGCAGAGCGCACCGACGCCGCGATTGTCGCCCGCGGCGACGCACGGCTGGTTCCGCAATTGCCTGCCTTGACCGAGATCATCGCTCGCCCGGGAAGGGGACGGGAATGATGATGCGCGTGCTCAACCTTTGCGTCATCGGGGCGCTCGTGCTGGCGGCGGCCGACGTGTACACGATCAAGTTCGAATCGACACGGCAGGCGCAACGTGTGGCTAAGCTGCGGGCGGAGATCTGGCGCGAGCGCGACGCAGTTGCGGTGCTGCGTGCGGAGTGGGCCAAGCTCGACAATCCTGCACGCATTCAGGGCCTGGCACGGCGGCACCTGCGGTTGATACCTCTCGAGGCGGGGCAAATCGATCCGCTCGACAATCTGCCGGAGCGGCCGGCCGATCTCGTGCCCGTGGAGGAGTCCGATCCGATCGGGACCGTGCTCGCCAATCCCCAAATTCTCGATCGTTCGGCAAGCAGCAGCATGCCTGCGGGAACAAAGTGATGGACATGAACGCACCCGCGGCACATCGCCCGAGGCCGGCTCCCGAGCCGTGGCACCGGCGGCTCGTCGCTTCGCTGCTTTATGGCCGCAACGTTGATCGCGCCGCCAAGGCGCGGGCGCGGATCGTCCTCGCCACGCTCATTTTTACGTTGGGCTATGCGGTCATCGCCGCCCGGTTGATGATGTTCCCGATCGTGCCCGAGGGACATGCGTCGCGACGCGCCGTCGCGCAGGACGCGGTGGCGACCGCACGGCCCGACATCCTCGACCGCAATGGTGAAATCCTGGCGACCGACGTGCGCACGCCGTCGCTCTTCGCCGAGCCGCACCGGATCATCGATGTCGACGAGGCCTCCGAACTGCTCACCGCGGTGATGCCGGACATCGACGCCGCCGAGCTGCGCGGGCGGCTCGCGTCCAAGCGCCGCTTCGTGTGGCTCAAGCGCGAGATTACGCGGGAGCAGCGCGAGCAGGTCTATCGCCTTGGCCTTCCCGGGATTGGCTTCTTGCCGGAGAACAAGCGCGTCTATCCGAACGGCGCCGAGGTGTCGCATGTGATCGGGCACGTCAACATCGACAACCAAGGCACCGCCGGAATCGAGAAATGGCTCGACGGGCGCGGGCTTGCCGACTTGCACCTGGCCGGACTCGCCACCGATCGGCTGCAAAAGCCGATCGAGCTTGCCGTCGATCTGCGCGTGCAGCATGCGCTGCGCGACGAGCTGATCGCCGCCCGTGCCAAGTTCAGGGCGGTGGCGGCCGCGGGCGTCCTGAGCGATGTACGCACCGGCGAGGTCGTCTCGATGGTGTCGGTGCCCGATTACGACCCCAACAATCCGCGCGAGGCACTCGATCCCACCCGCATCAACCGGCTTACCACCGGCGTGTTCGAGATGGGCTCGACCTTCAAGGCGCTCACCCTCGCGATGGCGCTCGACTCCGGCAAGATCACGCTCAAATCCGCGTTCGACGCCAGCCACCCGCTACAGTACGGGAAGTTCGCGATTCATGATTTCCATGCCCAAAACCGTGTGCTCACGGTGCCCGAGATCTTCACCTATTCCTCCAATATCGGCACCGCGCGCATGGCGCTGAGCCTCGGCATCGAGCATCACAAATGGTTCCTGAGAAAGATGGGACAGCTCGACCGGCTGCGCACTGAACTGCCGGAAAGCGCCGAACCGCTCGTGCCCAAGCGCTGGGCCGAGCTCAACACCGTGACGATCGCCTTCGGCCACGGGCTTTCCGTGGCGCCGCTGCAAGCGGTGATGGCGATCGGCGCGCTGATGAACGGCGGTCGGCTCATTCCGCCGACCTTCCTCAAGCGCAGCGAGGCGGAAGCGCGGGCGCTTGCCACCCAAGTGGTCAAGCCCGAGACCAGCGAAAAGATGCGCTATCTGATGCGGCTGAATGTCGAGAAGGGCACCGCCACCCGGGCGGATGTGAAGGGCTACTACGTCGGCGGCAAGACCGGCACCTCGGACAAAGTCGTCGGCGGCCGCTACTCCAAGACCAAGGTGCTCACCTCGTTCACCGCGGTGTTGCCGGCCGACCAGCCGCGCTACCTTCTCCTCATCATGCTCGACGAGCCGCAGGCCACTCCCGACACGCACGGCTTCACCACGTCGGGATGGAACGCGGTGCCGGTCGGCGGCGCCGTCATCGCCCGCATCGCCCCGTTGCTCGGGCTCGAGCCCCGCTTCGAGCTGCCGCCCTCCGACAAGCTGATCTTGGCCAGCGTCGGCGCGCGGTAACGCCGCGTCTTCGGCTATTTGCGGCGCGGCGGAATCTGAATCATTTCTTTGAGTTGCTCGGCGGACAGCGCAGCCGCAATCGGCTCGAGCTTGACCGCTTCAGGCATCATGATGTCCAGACCCCTGGATCTCGTCGGGATTTAGCGAGTCCTTAGGAACCGGTCGCGTCCGTTGTGCGCCCTCGAGCGGCAAACCGGCGTGGTTAGGGAGAGAGATCAATGACACAAGCTCCCCTTCTCATCATGGCTTCTACGCTGCTTTTCGGGACCAGGGCCAGCGTGGACGAGCGATCGCAGCCGATAGCCAAGGATGCAACCGTCTTCGGTTATAGGATTCATTATCTTGAGGCTGGTCGCGGCGATCCGGTGATTCTCCTGCATGGAACGGGCGGAGAAGGCGCCCGCTGGATGCCGACCATCAAGGCGCTTGCCGCGAATTTTCGCATCATCTCGCTCGATCAGATCGGCTTCGGCCAATCCGATAAACCGCTGACAACTTACCACAGCGGGGTGTTCGCAGGTTTTCTTGCGGGCTTCATGAAAGCGATTGGGGTGCCGAGGGCCACCATCATCGGGCAGTCCATGGGTGTAGGCGTGGCGCTACACCTGGCGATCCACCACCCGCACATGGTTGAACGGCTGGTGCTGGTCAACGGCGGCAATTATCGCACGGCGTCCGATCCCCCGCCGGTTCCTCCGAATTGGCATGACCGGCAAATCGCCAACGCAGGAACGTTAGAGGAGAGCCGCGAATATTTGCAAAAACTCTACTACCACCACGCTTTCGTCACCGACGAATTGGTCGAGCAAAACCTTATTTTGCGCCTGAAGTCGGCGTATACGATCGAAACTATGCAGACGGCCAATGCCAGAGGCCTGGGCGCAGTGACGGAAGAGGAGGTGCGCGGGATCAATGTCCCGACTCTTCTGGTGTGGGGAACCAACGATCGGCTCTCCCCCGTCGCCAATGCCGACAAGTGAACGCGGCGATTAAGAATTCCCGCAAGGTGTTGATCGATAGGGCCGGGCACTATCCGTTTTTGGAGCAAGCGGAAAAATTCAATCAAATCGTGTTGGAATTTCTCAAATCGCAATCAAAAGCGTAGGCTGCGCTTCTCCGACGCGATGGCCGCCTAAGCTAGGGGAAGGCCTTTTTCGCCCTATGCAAGCGCCGAGACCCATCGACTGCGCCGGGAGGTGCTGGTCGGTACCTGTTGAGCGCAAGTCCAAGCGATTGTAGGTCTCGCCCAGTGCACGGTCCTGTGCTCGTGCAGGGATGATACAAGCTAGACACCGTCACAGCCATGAAGCTTGCCGACCTTCTCACCGCCGATGCCGTCAGCGACGCGCGCTTTGCCGCGCTCGAGGTCACAGGCGTCAGCGCCGACAGCCGAATGGTCAAGCCGGGCGACCTGTTCGTAGCGGTGGCGGGGGGGAAGGCCGACGGACTCACTTTCGTACCGCAAGCACTGACGTCGGGCGCTGCGGCCATCATGGCCGAGCGGTCGCCGCCGACGCCGCTTCCGGAGGGTGTCGCATTCATCAAGGTCGCTGACGCGCGCCGCGCCTTGGCGCTCGCGGCGGCGGCGTTCTTTCCGCGCCAGCCCCAGGTGATCGCGGCGGTGACCGGCACGAGCGGAAAAACGTCGGTCGCGGCCTTCATGCGCCAGATCTGGACCGCGCTCGGCCACGCAGCCGCCAGTATCGGGACGGTCGGACTCATTTCGCCGCAGCGCGAGATCTACGGCTCGCTCACGACGCCGGATCCGGTTGCGCTGCACCGCTCGCTTGATCAACTCGCCCGCGAAGGCGTGACCCATCTCGCCATCGAAGCCTCCTCGCACGGCCTCGATCAACGCCGTCTCGACGGCGTGCGCATCGCCGCCGGCGGCTTTACCAATCTCAGCCGCGATCATCTCGATTATCATCCGACGCTGGAGGCTTACCTTGCCGCCAAGCTGCGCCTGTTCACGGATCTGATCAGGCCGGGCGGCGCGGCCGTGATTGCGGCCGATCACGAATATGCGGACGTGGTTGCGGCGGCGGCGAAACGCCGCGACCTGCAGCGCGTGAGCGTCGGCAAGCGTGGCGAGGACATTCGGCTCGTCGCGAATGCGATCGACGGGTTTGCGCAGATGCTCGTCGTCGAGCACGGTGGTCGCGATTACCGCGTCCGCCTGCCGCTGCCCGGCGCGTTCCAAGTCGATAACGCGCTCGTGGCAGCGGGCCTGGTGATCGCCACCGGCGGCGAGCCATCCGCTACGTTTGCGGCGCTCGCGCATCTCAAAGGTGCCAAGGGCCGGCTCGAACTCGTCGGCGAGCGCAGCGGCGCGCCGATCTTCGTCGACTATGCTCACAAGCCCGATGCACTCGCCAAGGCGCTGGAGGCGCTGCGACCCTATGCGAGCGGGCGCTTGGCCGTCGTGTTCGGTTGCGGCGGCGATCGCGATCTCGGAAAGCGTCCGATGATGGGAGCAATCGCCGCCGAGCTTGCCGACCGGGTTGTGGTCACCGACGACAATCCACGCAGTGAAGATCCCGCCGCGATCCGCGCGGCGATCCTCAAGGCCGCGCCCGGCGCGCTCGAGATCGGCGACCGCCGCGAAGCGATCAGAAACTCGATCGCCGATCTGCGCCGCGGGGACGTACTGCTGATCGCAGGCAAGGGCCATGAAACCGGCCAAATCATCGGCAAACAGGTATTGCCATTCAGCGACCACGAGGCGGTCGCCGCCGCACTTGCCGGGAGGGTGGCATGACCGATCGGCCGCTCTGGTCCGTCGAGGCGATGCTTAGCGCGATGCGCGCGGCGCCGGCGGGTCCATTGCCGCCTTCGGTGCCGGGCATCTCGATCGACACCCGCACGATTGCGCCCGGCGAAGCGTTCTTCGCCATTAGGGGCGACAATCGCGACGGCCATGACTTCGTTCAAGCCGCGCTCGCGGCGCGCGCAGGCCTTGCGGTCGTTGCCGCCGACAGACGCAGTGGCTTCCCCGAGCATATGCCGCTCCTCGTCGTCGACGACGTGCTCGAGAGCCTGCGCGACTTGGCGCGGGCGGCGCGCGCGCGCACGCACGCGAAGATCGTCGCGGTCACCGGCTCCGTCGGCAAGACCGGCACCAAGGAGGCGCTGCGGCTCACGCTCGCCAGGAGCGGCGAGACCCATGCTTCGGTTGCTTCCTACAACAATCATTGGGGCGTACCGCTCTCGCTCGCGCGCTGTCCCGAGAGCGCACGCTACGCGGTTTTCGAAATAGGCATGAACCATGCCGGCGAGATCGAGCCCCTCGTTCGATTGGTGCGGCCGCAGGTCGCGATCATTACGGCGATCGAGCCCGTGCACCTCGAATTCTTCGGCTCGCTCGAGGCCATCGCCGATGCCAAGGCGGAAATCTTCCTAGGGCTGGATGGCGGCGGCGCTGCGCTGATCAACCGCGACAGCCCGCAATTCACGCGGCTCGAGCACAGCGCGCGCGAGGCTGGCGTCGAGCGCATCGTCTCGTTCGGCGAGCACGCCCGTGCCGACGCTCGACTGATCAAGTGCTCGCTCCAATCCGACACTTCCACGGTGCAGGCGCGAATTTTGGGGACCGACGTCACCTACAAGCTCGGCGCGCCGGGCCGGCATCTGGTCATCAACTCGCTGGGCGTGCTGGCGGCGGCCGCGCTGGTCGGTGCCGATCTTGCCCTCGCGGCGCTGGCGCTCGCGGATCTGCAGCCGGCGAGTGGACGCGGCTCCCGCCTGACGCTCCATATGCCGGACGGCACGGCGCTCCTCATCGACGAAAGCTACAATGCCAATCCGGCCTCGATGCGTGCGGCCCTCGCCTTGCTCGGGCAGGCCGATATCGGGCCGCTCGGTCGGCGCATCGCGGTTCTCGGTGACATGCTGGAACTCGGCCCGCGCGGTGCCGAATTGCATCGGGAACTGGCCGTGGCGGCGCTCGCGCACGGCGTCGACCTCGTATTCTGCTGCGGTCCGCTGATGCAATCCTTGTGGGAGGCGCTTCCCCCCTCGCGCAGGGGCGGCTATGCCGAGACCGCGGCCGCGCTCGAACCGCACGTCTTGGCGGCGGTCCAAGCGGGCGACGCCCTCATGGTCAAGGGATCGCTCGGCTCCCGTATGATCCCCATCGTCAAGGCGCTGCAAAGCCGCTATCGCCGCGAGACGTCGGTTCTGGCGCCCGCCCAAGCTTCGACCATCGACGGTTGACCCATGCTCTACTGGCTTTCCGCATTCTCGGACACGATCGGGCCGCTCAACGTCCTGCGCTACATCACCTTCCGCACCGGTGGGGCGATGTTCACCGCGCTGGTGTTTGTGTTTCTGTTCGGTCACTCGATCATCGATCAGCTGCGGCTCAAGCAAGGCAAGGGCCAGCCGATCCGCAGCGACGGGCCGCAATCACACCTCATCACCAAGAAAGGCACGCCCACCATGGGCGGGCTGATGATGCTGTTCGGTCTTGTGGTATCGACCGTGCTGTGGGCCAATTTGACCAACCGCTACGTTTGGATCGTGCTCGGCGTCACGCTCCTGTTCGGCGCGATCGGCTTCTACGACGATTATCTCAAGGTCACGAAACAGACCCATGCCGGCGTTTCCGCCAAGCTTCGAATGATCATCGAGGCGCTGATCGCGGCGGCGGCGTGCTACTTCATCGTGTCGCTCGGCCGCCAACCGTTCGCGACTTCGCTCACCTTTCCCTTCTTCAAGGAGCTGGTGCTTCCGCTCGGCTGGTTCTTCATCGTGTTTGGCGCGTTCATCATCGTCGGCGCCGGCAACGCGGTGAATTTGACCGACGGCCTCGATGGGCTGGCCATCGTTCCGGTCATGATCGCGACCGGCTGCTTCGGCGTCTTCGCCTGGGTCGTCGGCAACGCATTCCTTGCGGACTACCTGCAGCTCCACTTGGTGACCGGCACCGGCGAGCTTGCGGTGATTTGCGGCGCGGTGATTGGGGCAGGACTTGGCTTTCTCTGGTTCAACGCACCGCCCGCCTCGATCTTCATGGGCGACACCGGATCGCTTGCGCTCGGCGGCATGCTGGGGGCCATCGCAGTCGCGACGAAGCACGAGATCGTGCTTGGCATCGTCGGCGGACTGTTCGTGCTCGAAGCGGTATCAGTCATCGTGCAGGTGGTTTCTTTCAAGCTTACCAGCAAACGCGTGTTTCGCATGGCGCCGATCCACCATCATTTCGAGCAGCTCGGTTGGACTGAGCCGCAGATCGTGATTCGCTTTTGGATCATCTCCGTCGTGCTTGCCCTGGTGGGCCTATCCACGCTCAAGCTAAGGTGATGATTCCCGTCACCGTTTTTTCCGGAAAGAAGGTTGCCCTCTTCGGCCTCGGCGGGTCGGGACTGGCGAGCGCGAGCGCGCTGCTCGCGGGCGGCGCCGACGTCGTCGGCTGGGACGATAGCGCCGAGTCCGTGGCCAAGGCTGCGAGCGCCGGCATCCCGAGCGGCGACCTGCGACAGATCGACTGGTCGAGAATTTCCGCGCTCGTGCTGGCGCCCGGCGTGCCGCTCACGCATCCCGAGCCGCATTGGGCGGTGGTGCTCGCGCGCGCCGTGGGTGTCGAAGTGATCGGCGACATCGAGCTGTTCTGCCGCGAGCGGCGCTCGCGCGCGCCGAAAGCACCGTTCGTCGCGATCACCGGTACCAACGGCAAGTCGACGACGACCGCGCTCGTTGCGCATCTCCTGCGCTCGGCCGGCCGCGAGCCCGAGATGGGTGGCAATATCGGCACGGCGATCCTCTCGCTTGCGCCGCCGGACGCAGCGCGCACGCACGTGATCGAGTGCTCGTCCTACCAGATCGATCTTGCGCCGACTCTCGATCCCTCTGTGGGGATCCTGCTCAACGTGACGGAGGATCATCTCGACCGCCACGGAACGCTTGCACACTACGCCGAGGTCAAGGAGCGGCTTGTCGCCGGCGTGCAGGAGAACGGGATGGCGGTTATCGGGGTCGACGATCCTTGGTGCGCAGCCGCGGCCGATCGCGTCGAGCGGGGAGGCAAACCTCTGACGCGCGTTTCGGTGCGCGGGGCGCTGCGCGATGGACTTTACGTGGAAAGCGAAAACATCATGCAAGCTGCGAACGGCGCCGCCCACGTCATCGCCCGGATCGGCGGCATCGGCTCGCTGCGCGGCGTACACAATGCACAGAATGCAGCCTGCGCCGCCGGCGCGGCGCTGGCGTTGGGACTGTCGGCGCAGGCGATCCAGCAAGGTCTCGTTTCGTTTCCGGGCCTCTCCCACCGCATGGAGGAGGTCGGGCGCAAGGCCCGCGTGCTGTTCGTCAATGATTCCAAGGCGACCAACGCGGATTCCGCCGCGCAGGCGCTGGCGTGCTTCTCCGACATCTTCTGGATCGCGGGAGGACGGGCCAAGACCGGGGGCATTGCCTCGCTCGACCGATTCTTTACCCGCATTCGCAAGGCTTACCTGATCGGCGAGGCCGCAAGCGATTTCGCCGCCGAGCTGCGGGGAAAGGTGCCGCATGTGGTCGCCGGTACGCTCGAGCGGGCGGTCGACCTTGCGGCCGCCGATGCCGAGGCTTCCGAAATGGCCGAGCCTGTCGTGCTGCTGTCGCCGGCCTGCGCCTCGTTCGATCAGTACCGCAACTTCGAAGTGCGCGGCGACAAGTTCCGCGAATTGGTGCGGGCGCTGCCCGGCCTCACGCCCTCACGCTAGCGTCATATCCGGTTGGCGCGGCTGACCCGGGCGCTGTTCGCACCGAAGACGTTAATCGTCCGTCAACCAACGATAGGCACCACTGGTCCTGCGCCCGCCCGCGGGGAGGTCTCGGATGGTCTCGCGCCTTGAACGCACGCGCTTTGCCGCCTGGTGGTGGACGATCGACCGCTCGCTGCTGACCGCGTTGCTCACGCTCATGCTCGCCGGAATCATTCTTTCGCTCGCGGCGTCACCGCCGGTTGCCTCCCGGCTCGGCCTTGATCCGTTCTATTTCGTTGGCCGGCACGTGCTCTATTTGATTCCGACCCTGGCCGTGATGCTGGCGACCTCGTTCCTGCCGCCGCGTTATATTCGGCGGCTTGCGGTGATTGTCTTCGTGGTGAGCCTTGCGCTGGTGGCCGCGACGCTGCAGTTCGGTGCCGAGGTCAAAGGCGCGCGCCGCTGGATTGTTCTGCTCGGAATCAACGTTCAGCCTTCGGAGTTTCTCAAGCCCGCCTTTGTCATCCTCATCGCTTGGCTGTTCGGCGAGTCCGCGCGGCGGCCGGAAATGCCGGCGAACACCTTTGCGCTCGCGCTGCTGTTTATCGCCGTGGCGGGACTCGTGCTGCAGCCCGATTTCGGCCAGACGATGCTGATCGCGCTGGTTTGGAGTGCGCTCTTCTTCGTCGCCGGCATGCGTCTGGTTTGGGTGGCCGGGCTGGGTGGCGCCGCCCTGGCCGGGCTCGCCAGCGCTTACGTCCTTATTCCGCACGTGGCGCGGCGCATCGAGCGATTCCGCGATCCGACCTCGGGCGATACCTTCAACATCGATCAGGCGCTCGAATCATTTCAACGCGGCGGCTGGTTCGGACGCGGCCCGGGTGAGGGCACCGTCAAGCGGATCCTGCCCGAGAGCCACACGGACTTCGTGTTCGCCGTCGCCGCCGAGGAATTCGGCATCGTGCTGTGTCTGCTGCTGCTCGCTCTGTTTGCGTTCATCGTGTTGCGCGCCTTGCACCATGCCAAATGCAACGAAGACCCCTTTGTGCGCTTTGCCGTGGCCGGCCTCGCTGTGCTGCTCGGGTTGCAATCAGCCATCAATATGGCGGTGAACCTGCACCTGATGCCCGCCAAGGGCATGACGCTTCCCTTCATTTCGTACGGCGGCTCATCGATGATCTCACTCGCCTACGGCATGGGTATGCTGCTCGCCTTGACGCGTGAGCGTCCGCGCGCTGAGTTGCTGGCAAGGGAGGGCGCATTCACGCCTGCCGAAAGGGTGGCTTGATTTCCGCTGCGGAAGACGGATCACACCGCGTGCCGCTCGTTCTCCTGGCCGCCGGCGGAACCGGCGGGCATCTGTTTCCCGCCGAGGCGCTTGCGGAGGCGCTCGGCCGGCGGGGCGTTGCCGCCGCTCTCGCCACCGATGATCGTGCCGAGCGCTACGGCAAGACGTTTCCGGCGCGCGACATTCACGTCATCACCAGTGCGACCGTGCGCGGGCGTAACCCGCTGTCGTTCGCGCGCACGGCGGCGATGCTCGGCATCGGCACAGTGCAGGCATTGCGGCTGCTCGCGCGCTTGCGGCCGTCGGCGGTCGTCGGCTTCGGCGGCTATCCGACGATCCCGCCGCTGCTGGCGGCGACGCTGCGGAAGATTCCTACGACGATCCACGAGCAGAACGCGGTGATGGGGCGCGCCAACAGGTTTCTCGCGTCGCGGGTCGATACCATCGCGACCAGTTTTGCCGGAGTGCTCGATCGCGCGCCCAAGCTTGGCGCAAAGGCCACGCGCACCGGAAATCCGGTGCGGCCGGCCGTGGTCGCAGCCTCGGCAATCCCTTATGCCACTCCGCAAGCGGCGGGCGAGATTCGGCTGGTGGTGTTCGGCGGCAGCCAGGGTGCACGCATCATGGCCGACATCGTGCCCGCCGCGGTCGAAAGGCTTGCCCGTGACCTGCAAGCTCGCCTTTCCGTGGTGCAGCAGGCGCGCGAGGAGGATCTCGCGCGCGTGACGGACATCTATGCCCGCGCAAGAGTGGCGGCTGAGGTCGCGCCGTTCTTCGCCGATCTGCCGGCGCGGATCGCTGCCGGCCACATTGTCGTCGCGCGCTCCGGCGCCTCGACCGTGGCGGAACTTGCCGCTATTGGGCGGCCGGCCATTTTGGTGCCGTTGCCGCATGCGCTCGATCAGGACCAATCCGCCAATGCCGGCGTGCTGGAGAGCGCAGGCGGCGCGTTGCGCCTGCACCAGGACGACTTCACGCCCGATCGGCTGGCTGGCGAGATCACCGCGCTTGCCAGCGTGCCGCAAAAACTCGTAGCAATGGCCGCGGCTGCCCGCTCGCAAGGTGCCGTCGACGCCGCCGAGCGGCTAGCCGATTTGGTCATTCGTGTGGCGGCACTCGCATAAATTCGTTTGCTATGTTTGGCGGCGCGCCGTGCGAGGGGATGTAGAGGAAAAGGGCCATGAAACTGCCGCGCGACATCGGGCCGATCCATTTCGTCGGCATTGGCGGCATCGGTATGAGTGGTATCGCGGAGGTGCTCATCAACCTCGGCTACACCGTGCAAGGTACCGACGCCTCGGATAGCGCCAACGTCAAGCGCCTGCGCGATAAGGGCGCCAAAATTTCCATCGGCCATTCCGCCGCTGCACTCGGCGATGCGGAGGTGATCGTGGTATCGACCGCGATCAAGCGCGACAATCCCGAGCTCGTCACGGCGCGCGCCAAACGGCTGCCGGTCGTGCGCCGCGCCGAGATGCTGGCCGAGCTGATGCGGCTCAAGCGCTGTGTTGCGATCGGCGGTACCCATGGCAAGACCACCACCACCTCGCTTGTCGCCGCGCTGGTCGATGCCGGCGGGTTCGATCCAACCGTGATCAACGGCGGCATCATCAATGCTTATGGGACCAACGCACGGCTCGGCGCCGGCGATTGGATGGTCGTTGAGGCGGATGAATCCGACGGCACTTTCCTAAAGTTGCCGGCCGACGTCGCTGTCGTCACCAACGTGGACCCCGAGCATCTCGATCACTTCAAGACCTTCGAGGCGGTGCAGGAGGCGTTCCGCGCTTTCGTCGAAAACGTCCCGTTCTACGGGTTTGCCGTCATGTGCACCGATCATCCGGTGGTGCAGCTGCTGGTCGGGCAAATCACCGACCGCCGCGTGGTCACATATGGCGAGAACCTGCAGGCTGACGTGCGGCTCGCGGATCTCGACCACGCCGACGGCCGCTCGCGGTTTTCCGTCGTACTCCGCGACCGCGCCGGCGAGACGATGCACGAGATTGACGGCCTGACGCTGCCCATGCCGGGACGTCATAACGCGCTCAATGCCACCGCGGCGATTGCGGTCGCGCACGAACTCGGCATTGCCGACGATCTCATCCGTGAGGCGCTCGCAAATTTCGGCGGCGTGCGGCGGCGCTTCACCCGCACCGGCGAATGGAACGGCGTGCCGATCATCGATGACTATGGCCATCACCCGGTCGAGATCGCCGCGGTGCTGCGCGCAGCGCGCGAGTCGAGCAAAGGGCAGGTCATCGCCGTCGTTCAGCCGCACCGCTACACCCGGCTGGCATCGCTGTTCGAGCAGTTCTCGACCTGCTTCAACGATGCCGACACCGTGATCGTGGCGCAGGTCTATCCTGCAGGCGAGGCGCCGATTCCCGGCGCGGACCGCGACTCGCTGGTACAAGGTCTGCGCGCGCACGGACATCGGCAGGTCATCCCACTCGATGGCGCACAGGACCTTGCGCGCATGATCAAGCGGCTGGCGCAGCCCGGCGATATCGTCGTGTGCCTCGGCGCCGGCAATATCACCCAATGGGCCTATGCGCTGCCGGGCGAGCTCGCCGCGCTCGGAGCGGTGGCGTGATGGTCGCCACGATCGCTACAACGCCGCACGTTGCGCGACTTCCCGCGCCCAGTTTAGCGCGTGCGTGGCCATGACGTTTCCCGACCTCGCGACGGATCTTAAAGCGCGCATGCCGGGCCTGCGCGGGCGGTTGCTGCCGAACCAATCGCTGGCGGAGTTGACCTGGTTTCGCGTCGGCGGACCGGCGCAGGTGTTGTTTATGCCGGAGGATGAAGCTGATCTGTCCGACTTCCTGACCGGTCTGCCCGCCGAAGTCCCGGTCACCGTCGTCGGGCTCGGCTCCAACTTGATCGTGCGCGACGGCGGGGTGCCGGGCGTGGTCATCCGCCTCGGTCGCGGCTTCGGCGAGGTGAGGGTCGAGGACCGCTGCCGTATCCGCGTCGGCACGGCCGCGCCGGACGTCAAGGTGAGCCGCGCAGCGCAAGAGGCGGCGATCGCTGGGCTCGCCTTCTTCCGCGGCATCCCCGGCGCAGTGGGCGGAGCATTGCGCATGAACGGCGGCGCCTACGGCCGCGAGACCAAGGACGCGTTGATCGAAGCGCGCGGCGTGGACCGCCAGGGCCGCGTGCGTGTCCTCAGCAACGGCGAGATGCACTACTCCTATCGGCATTGCGGCGCGCCCGAGGACATCGTTTTCACGGAAGCGCTGTTTCAGGGCGCCCCGGGCGATGCGGCCACGATCGCCGCTGAGATGGACAAAATCACCGAATCGCGTGAGGCAACCCAGCCGATCAAGAGCCGCACCGGCGGCTCAACCTTCAAGAATCCACCCGGTCATAAAGCCTGGCAGCTCATCGATGCCGCAGGCTGCCGCGGTCTCAAGGTCGGCGGCGCGCAGGTGTCGGAGATGCACTGCAATTTTCTGATCAACCTCGGCAACGCCACTGCCGCCGATATCGAAACACTAGGCGAGACGGTGCGTCGGCGCGTCAAGGAACATTCCGGCATCGATCTCGAGTGGGAGATCAAACGGATCGGGGTGGCATAGCACCCGCATTTGCTTCGGCGTCGGCTCAGCCTCGCTTCCGTTGAGTGGTATAAGCGAATCAGCGCCGCAGCCCAGACCGGGGAAGGATGAGCAAGCACGTCGCCGTTTTGATGGGAGGCTGGTCCGCCGAGCGCGAGATCTCGTTGCGCTCCGGCAAGGCCTGCGCCGAGGCGCTGGCGCGGCTCGGGTACCAAGTGACTCGCATCGACGTGGGTCGCGACATCGCCGCGGCGCTAAGCACCGTCAAGCCGGATATTGCGCTCAACATGTTGCACGGGCGCCCGGGCGAGGATGGCACGCTGCAAGGGGTGCTCGAAATTCTCGCCATCCCTTACACCCATTCGGGGGTGATGGCGTCGGCAGTGGCGATGCAGAAGGACATCGCCAAAGCGCTGTTCCAAGCCGCCGACGTGCCGGTCCCGGAGGGATTGGTGGCATCGCGCTTCGAGGCGGCCAAGGCTCACCTGCTGCCGCGGCCCTACGTCATCAAGCCGATCGCGGAAGGCTCGAGCGTTGGCGTCTTCATCGTGCGCGAAGATCACGCGCATCCGCCGCAGGAGCTCACGCGCGAGGATTGGCCTTACGGCGAGCGGGTTCTCGTCGAAAAATACATTGCAGGCAAGGAGTTGACCTGCGCGGTCATGGGGGAGGCGGCGCTCGGGGTGATCGAAATCGTGCCGACGGTAAGGTTTTACGATTACGAGGCGAAATACGCCCCCGGCGGCTCCAAGCATCTGCTGCCGGCACCTGTTTCATCGTTTGTTTACCAACAAGTCCGAAGACTGTCGCTGGCGGCGCATCGCGCGCTGGGCTGCCGAGGCGTGAGCCGTGCGGATTTCCGCTATGACGATCGCATCGAGGGGACTGGGGGACTTGTGTGTCTCGAAGTCAACACGCAGCCCGGGATGACCGAAACGTCGCTCGTGCCCGAGCTTGCGGCGCACGCGGGCATCACGTTTGACGAGCTCGTGCAATGGATGATCGAGGATGCCTCGCTCAATCGGTGAAGTGGATCGCGCGCTTGCACGCGCGGCTGATCGTTCGTCGGGCTTGGCGCCAGCCAGACATTAACGCGATGCGACCAAGGTCGCGCGTCGTCCGCTTCATGCATCGCTGGTCCTCCTTCCTGGAAAGCAGGTGGCCGCGCGGCGCCGGCATCGCCGCAAGCGGCCTCGTCATTCTAGCGGGCGTCGCGTACGGCACCATCAAAGGGGATCACATTCCGGACACCATGGCCGGCCTGCGGGACGCACGTGATGGCATCGCCAATGCCGCGGGTTTCCGCGTCGCATCGATCGCGCTCGCCGGCAATCATCACGTGAGCCGCGATGACCTGCTGGCCACCGCCGGCATCAGTGGCAATACCGCGCTGCTGTTTCTCGACGTCGATGAAGTACGTCAGCGCCTCAAGACCAACCCCTGGATCGCGGACGCCACGGTGCTCAAGCTCTACCCCAGCGAGCTCCAGATCGGCGTGAGGGAGCGCGAGCCGTTTGCACTCTGGCAAAAGGACGGACGCGTATCGGTCATTGCCGACGACGGCACCGTGCTCGAGCCGTACATTACGCCCGGCATGGTCCGCCTGCCGCTTGTCGTCGGCCGCGGGGCGCAGACGAAAGCCAAGGAGTTCCTCGCTCTGCTCGATCGTTACCCCACCATGCGCGATTTTGTGCACGCATGCGTGCTGGTAGGCGAGCGGCGATGGAATTTGCGTTTGAAGAACGGAATCGACGTACGGCTGCCCGAATCCGAGGTTGCGCCCGCGCTCGAGCGCTTGGTGGCGCTTGACCGCGAGAAAAACCTGATCACGCGGGACATCGTCGCAATCGATCTCAGGCTTGCCGACCGCGTGACGGTTCGCCTTTCCGATGCGGCGGCGCAAGGGCGCATCGACGCGGCGAAAGACAAGGCGAAGAAGAAGGGCGGCAACGCATGAGCGCCCTCCAATTCGGCCTCACCCCGAAGATGAAGCCGCTGCCAGCCAACCGCTCGGTGCTGGTCGCCGCGCTTGACGTCGGGACCAGCAAGATCGCCTGCCTGATCGGCCGGCTGCGGCCGCGCCAGCCGCAGGACGGGCTGCCGGCGCGCAGCCACTCCGTCGAGGTCGTGGGATTCGGTCACACGGTTGCCCGCGGCATGAAGGCCGGCACGGTCATCGATCTTGCCCAGGCGGAAGCAGCGGTACGGCAGTGCGTCGATCTTGCCGAGCGCTCGGCAAAAATGCAGCTCGACTCGGTCGTCGTCTCAGTCTCCGCCGGCCGGCCTGCAAGCGAGCTGATCTCAGCAACGGTCGAGGTCGCGGGGGCGGCCGTCGGCGAGCGCGACATCGCGCGGGTGCTCGCAGCCGGGAGCCGGCATTCGGCGCGCGCCGGCCGCGCTGTGCTGCATTCGCTGCCGATCGGTTATGTGCTCGATGATGCCCGCGGCGTCCAGGACCCGCGCGGCATGCTCGCGCGCGAGTTCGGTATCGACATGCATGTCGTCACCGCGGACGGTTCGGCGGTGCGCAATCTGATGTTGGCGATCGAGCGCAGCCATCTTGCGGTCGAGGCGATGGTAACGAGTCCGTACGCTGCCGGGCTCTCAGCACTCGCCAATGATGAAGCCGAGCTCGGTGCGGCTGCGATCGACATGGGCGCGGGCACGACAACGATTTCGGTCTTTTCCGGCGCCCGCTTTATACATGCTGACGGCTTCGCGCTAGGCGGCCGGCACGTGACCATGGATCTGGCCCGTGGCCTCAACGCTCGCATTGCCGACGCCGAACGCCTCAAAACGCTCTACGGCAGCGTGCTTACCGGCGGTTCCGACGAGCGCGACATGATCGCCGTGCCTCCGGTCGACAGTGACGAACGCGAGGCGCCGCATTTTGTGTCGCGCGCGAGCCTTGCCCGCATCATCAAGCCGCGCATCGAGGAAATACTCGAAATGGTGCGCGATCGCCTGGCGGCATCGCCGTTCGCGGCCGAGCCGCGCGGGCGCGTCGTACTGACCGGAGGAGCGAGCCAGCTCAACGGTGTTGCCGAACTGGCCGCGCAAATCTTGCGCCGTCCGGTGCGAGTGGGACGGCCGCTCGGCATCGCCGGACTGCCGGAGGAGGCAAAGGGAGGGGCATTCGCCGTCGCCACGGGACTACTGGTCTATCCGCAGGCGGCGCATCTCGAGCATTTCGAACCGCGGCGAACGCGGCAGGTGGCGGCAGGGGGCGGCTATATCGCACGGGTCGGACGATGGCTTCGCGAGAGCTTCTGATGACTCGATCCACATTCCCATCGGCCGGCGGCGGACCGGCCCGACCCGGCGGCGGTGATGTCCGCTTAAAGAGGCAAACATGAGCATCAATCTGAAGATTCCCGACGTCCGTGAGCTCAAGCCACGGATCACAGTTTTCGGGACCGGCGGTGCCGGCGGCAACGCCGTCAACAACATGATCGCGAGCGGACTGCAGGGCGTCGAATTCGTCGTCGCCAACACGGACGCCCAGGCGCTCACGATGTCGAAGGCCGAGCGCATCATCCAGATGGGAGTGGCCGTCACGGAAGGGCTCGGCGCCGGGTCTCAGCCGGAAGTAGGGCGGGCTGCGGCAGAGGAGGCGATCGACGAGATCCGCGACCACCTCCAGGGCGCTCACATGGTGTTCGTGACCGCCGGCATGGGCGGCGGCACCGGCACCGGCGCGGCGCCGGTGGTGGCGCGCTGCGCGAAAGAGGTCGGCATTCTTACCGTCGGCGTCGTCACCAAGCCGTTTCACTTCGAAGGCATACGCAGGATGCGCGTGGCTGAGCAGGGCATCGTCGAACTGCAGAAGGTCGTCGATACGCTGCTCATCATCCCCAACCAGAACCTGTTCCGAGTGGCGAACGAGAAGACGACCTTTGCCGATGCCTTCGCCATGGCCGACCAGGTGCTCTATTCGGGCGTTGCTTGCATCACCGATCTGATGGTGAAAGAGGGCCTGATCAATCTCGATTTCGCCGATGTCCGCGCGGTCATGCGTGAAATGGGCAAGGCGATGATGGGTACGGGCGAGGCGTCGGGCGAGAAGCGTGCGCTGTCCGCCGCCGAAGCTGCGATCTCCAACCCGCTGATTGACGATGCGTCGATGAAGGGGGCAAAGGGCCTGCTCATCTCGATCACCGGCGGCAAGGATCTGACGCTATACGAGGTCGACGAGGCGGCGACCCGCATCCGCGAAGAGGTGGATCAAGACGCCAACATCATCGTCGGAGCGACGTTTGACGAGAGCCTGGATGGCGTCATTCGCGTTTCGGTCGTGGCCACGGGTATCGACCATGTCGGCTTACAGCGAGGTGTGGCGGGGCCCGAGGCGCGCATCGCAGAACTCACCCAAAAACTGCGCGCCGAGGAGCAGCGTGGCGATCAGCAACAGCGTGCCGCTGTCGAACGGATCGAGACGCGCCCGCTGGCAACGCCGACGGCCTCCGCTCTCCCGACGGCCGAATCGATCGAGGCCGCTGCCAAGGCGGCGGTCGCAGCCGCGGTCCTGCCCATGATCGAAGACGTGACCATCCGGCCGATCCCGCCCAAGCCGTCGCTGTTTCCGGAACAGATGGCACTGCCCTCCGACCCTCCGCCGACGCCGCGCGCCTTCATCCCGCCAGCGCCGGAACGCACGGTCAACCGGCCGCGCCGCATGCCCGGCATTGACGACTTGCCGCGTCCGGCACAGGCGGAATTGCGCGCCAAGCGCGGCGAGGGCGAGTTCGACAATCCGGAAAAGCGCAAAGTGAGCCTGCTGCGGCGCCTTGCTGCCGTGGGCCTCGGTCGCCGCGACGACCTGGAGGAGGCGGAGAAAATGTCGCCCACGATGCGGCCGGTTCGCCCGCCTGCAGCCGCCCGCCCCATCGAAAGGCCCATCGAGCGGCCCGCTGCGCCGCCGCCGCGACCTGCCATGACGCCGCCCCCTATGCCACGGGCGCCCGAGCCGGTCTCCGAATACGCCAGGCGCCCGTCCCATCCTGGGCCCGACCCCATGAGCCGACAGGCGCCGATGCAGCCGCCGATACAGGCGCCGATCGAGGAGGATCAGTTGGATATCCCGGCATTCCTGCGCCGACAGGCCAACTGATCAGAATGCGGTAAGCCGGGGCAGTCCCGGCCTGAATTGCCGGGACTGTCGGTCCCAATCCATGGCGTATGTGACTGAATCTAACGGTTGATTTTCTGCAATCCTCGACAAGGCCCCCATACCGGCGGGGCGATACGGCCGCAGCCCATCGCGGGTGTGCGGTCGCCCGGCGCTTGCCACCATTGCAGCGGCCCGCCGGTAACAGTCGGTAAAAAAGCGTGAGTTGGACTTCCGCCCGACGCCCGCTAAGCTTCCACCATCACAGGGGTTTTCGGGGGACAACGCGGCCGGACTCCTTGCCCGCGGTTTTCGTACAGCCTTACCGATGGCAGGAATGCGACCGATGTCGCCCGTCTAATCTGATCCGCTGCGCCCGATTGACACGCGCAGCGGGGGGAGTGGCTGGGACGGGGTTATGAAAGTCGCCAGGCAAACGACGCTTCGCGACCACACCGAATTGCGTGGGGTCGGCGTCCATTCGGGTTTACCTGTCACGCTGACGCTGCATCCGGCCGATGCCGATACGGGATTGCGCTTTGTCCGTACGCGGCTCGAGGGATGGGAAGATCGCGAGATCCCGGCCGACATGAGCGCGGTGACCGCCACCGAATTCGCCACCGTCCTTGGCGATGCCTCGGGCCCGCTCGTGTCGACCGCCGAGCATGTCCTGGCTGCGCTTGCGGGTCTCGGCGTTGACAATGCTGTCGTCGAAATCGACGGCCCTGAAGCGCCGATCATGGATGGCAGTGCGGCGCCCTTTGTGGCGGCCATCGATTCGGTGGGTCTCAAGACGCTCGACCGCCCTCGCCGCTACATCAAGGTGCTCAAGCCGGTGCGGGTCGCGAAGGGGGACGCCTACGGAGAGTTGGGCCCGAACCCCCGTGGTTTCCGCGTCGAAGCAGAGATCGAGTTCGAGCACGCGCTGATTGGGCGTCAAGCATTGGCGATCGACGTGAAGCCCGAAACGTTCCGCGACATTGCGCGCGCGCGCACCTTCGGCTTCTTGCGCGATGTGGCGAGCTTGTGGAACGCGGGCTACGCGCTCGGCGCGTCTCTCGAAAATACCCTCGTGGTCAGCGACAACCGCATTCTCAACCCGGAGGGTACGCGTTTCCCGGACGAATTCGTTCGCCACAAGGTATTGGACGCTGTGGGCGACCTGGCGCTCGCGGGTGCTCCCTTGCTCGGCACTTACCACTCGGTGCGGGGCGGGCATAAGCTCAACCACGCGGTGCTGTGTGCGCTGATGTCCGATGCAAGCGCCTGGACCTGGGTGGAAGAGGAGACGCCGCGGCCCGCCGCCGGCCATGCCGAGATCGCCTCCCGGTTGGCCCCCGCCTTCGGGCCGGACAGGTCTTAAAACGCAAGCCCCACAAGCCGTTCCCTCTGCCACATTCCGGGCGGAATGGCGGCCTATTTCGTAAGGGTAACGGGGATTTACGGGCGAGGGGGCAGGCGGTTGAAACTCGCGTCGGGGACGGGATTCATCCGATCCATGACTTTGCGTTCACTGACCATCGGGAGCGTGGAAAATTGCGCGCGCGCAGCAACGCGGCTTGCCGCCCTGGCGCTCGTGGCGCTGGCGCTCACCGCATGCAGCATGTTCGACAAGGACACCGTTGCCCCGGATGAGCCCGCCGACAAGCTCTACAACGAGGGTCTCTACCTTCTGAATACCAAGAAGGACGCAAAGGGAGCTGCGAAGAAGTTCGAAGAGGTCGACCGCCAACACCCCTATTCCGACTGGGCGCGCAAGGCATTGATTATGTCGGCCTTCGCCTATTACCAAGCCAATGCTTACGACGACTGCATCAATACCGCCCGGCGCTACGTCACGTTGCATCCGGGAAGCCCGGACGCCGCCTATGCGCAGTTCCTGATCGGCTCGTCCTATTTCGATCAGATACCCGAGATCTCACGTGATCAGGACCGCACTGACAAGGCGGTTCAGGCACTCGAAGAGGTCGTGCGCAAATATCCGGAGTCCGAATACGCCGTCGCCGCCAAGCGCAAGATCGAGGTCGCACGCGACCAGCTGGCGGGCAAGGAGATGGAGATCGGCCGGCAAAACCTGAACGCCCGCAACTATATTGGCGCCATCAATCGCTTCAAGGTCGTGGTGACGCGCTATCAGCGCACGCGCCACGTCGAGGAAGCGCTGCTGCGGCTTACCGAAGCCTACATGGCGCTCGGCATCGTGGAGGAAGCGCAGACCTCGGCTGCGGTGCTGGGCCACAATTTCCCGGACAGCCGTTGGTACAAGGACGCCTATGCCCTGATGCAGTCGAAGGGTCTTCAGCCCAACGAGAACAAGGGCCATTGGATCAGCCAGGCGTTCACGCGATGGGCCTCGGGCCAGTTGTAACTCCACGCAATCGCTTCGCCCGTATCTGGCGGACTTGACACCGCAAGTGGGGACCACCCAACTTGCAGCGCCCCACAGCGCGTTGTTGTAAACCGTCCAATTCCGCTGCCGCTGCAATTCATCATCGATTGCATGCTCTATCATCGGTCGAGGCGGCCGGCGGCGGAGCATCCGGCAAACGTCCGCGCCGGTCGCCAAATGAGAGGCAAGGACAATCGTCATGCTCGCCCGGCTCTCGATTCGCGACATTGTCCTGATCGACCGGCTCGATATCGACTTTGCGTCCGGCTTATCCGTACTCACCGGAGAGACTGGCGCCGGCAAATCCATCCTGCTCGATGCCTTCGCGCTTGCGCTCGGGGCGCGCGGCGATGCTGCCCTGGTACGTCAGGGCGCGGAGCAGGGGCAGGTGACTGCGGCCTTCGAACTCTCCCCCCGGCACCCGGCGCGCGCCGTCATGGCGGAAAACGACGTGCCGGCCGAAGACGACCTCATCCTGCGGCGCGTTCAGTTCGCCGACGGACGCACGCGCGCCTTCGTCAATGATCAGCCGCTCAGCGCACAGGCCCTCAAAAGCCTGGGCGCGGCCTTGGTCGAAATCCATGGTCAGCACGACGAACGCGCGCTGGTGGATACGGCCGCACATCGCCGCTTGCTGGATGCATTCGCAGGGTTGGAGGCGGAGGCGCGGGACGTGGAGCGGTTGTGGAGCGAGCGGCGCGCTTGCGCCGGCGCCGTAGCCGCTCACCGTGCCGAGGTCGAGCGGGCACAGCGCGAAGCCGATTTTCTCCGCCATGCAGTGGACGAGCTCAAGCGACTCGCGCCTGAACCGTCCGAGGAGGCCGCACTCGCCGAGAAGCGGGCGGTCATGATGCAGGCGGAGAAGGTCGCCGGGGACCTGCGCGATGCGCATGAAGCGGTGGCCGGCGCCCAATCGCCGGTGCCGATGTTATCTGCCGCTGTGCGCCGGCTGGAGCGCCGCACCGCCCAGGCCCCGGCGCTGATCGAGCCGGCGGTGAAGGCGCTTGATGCCGCCCTCTCGGCGCTCGATGACGCGCGCGGCCATCTCGACGCGGCGCTGCGCGTAGCCGACCACGATCCGGGCGAACTTGAACGGATCGAGGAACGCTTGTTCGCGTTACGGGCAGCGGCGCGCAAGTACAATGTGCCGATCGACGGGCTCAATGCGCTGGCCAGCCGGTATGCCGCCGACCTCGGCCTCATCGATGCTGGCGCCGAGCGCCTCGCTGCGCTCGAAGCCGCCGCGGCCGCAGCCGAGACGCAATATCGCGAAGCGGCAGCTGAGCTATCGCGCAAGCGCAGAAAAGCCGCCGAAAAGCTCGATCGCGAGGTCAATGACGAGCTCAAGCCGCTCAAGCTTGAACGCGCGAAATTCTTAACCGAGCTCGTGACGGAACCGGAGGCGGGCGGCCCCCATGGCATGGATCGCGTGGAATTCTGGGTGCAAACGAACCCGGGCACCCGGCCGGGACCGCTGATGAAGGTCGCCTCCGGTGGCGAACTGGCGCGCTTCCTGTTGGCGCTCAAAGTGGTGCTGGCCGATCGAGGCTCGGCCTCCACGCTCATCTTTGACGAGGTCGATACCGGCGCTGGCGGCGCGGTTGCCGACGCCATCGGCCTGCGGCTGGCGCGCCTTTCTCGCCGGGCGCAAGTGATTGCAGTGACGCACGCGCCGCAGGTGGCTGCGCGGGCCGACCGACACTATCTCATCAGCAAGAACGCGCTCGACAAAGGCAAGCGGGTCGTCACCCGCGTCGCCGAGCTCGCCGCGGAGCAGCGCCGCGAGGAGATCGCGCGCATGCTCGCCGGCGCCAAGATCACCGCGGAGGCCCGCGCCGCCGCCGAGCGTTTGATCAAGGCCGCGGGATGATTTGACGATTGCGATGCCGGACGTCAGCAAGATTCCCGTTGCCGATTTGACCGAGGCGCAGGCCAAAGCCGAACTCAAACGGCTCGCGGCCGAGATCGGCGCGCACGACAGGCGCTACTATCAGGAAGACGCGCCGACGGTCTCGGATGCCGCCTACGACGCGCTGCGCCGGCGCAACGAGGAGATCGAGGCGCGGTTTCCCGAACTGGTGCGGGCGGATTCGCCCTCGCGCCGCGTCGGCGCGGAGCCGTCGCAAAAATTCGCCAAGGTGCGTCATGCGGTGCCGATGCTCTCACTCGGCAACGCGTTTGCCGATGCCGAGGTGGGCGAGTTCGTGGATCGGCTGCGCAGATTTCTGCGGCTGCCGGCGGACGAGAAGGTAATGTTCATAGCCGAGCCGAAGATCGACGGCTTGTCCTGCACGCTGCGCTACGAGGGCGGCCGGCTGGTGCGCGGCGCGACGCGCGGCGACGGCAGCGAAGGCGAAGATGTCACCGCCAATGTGCGAATGCTCGCCGACGTCCCACAAGCGTTGCGCGGCAGAGGCGCTCCTGATGTCTGCGAGGTACGGGGCGAGGTGTACATGACCAAATCCGCCTTCCTCGCGCTGAACGAGCGGCAGAAGGCCGCCGGGAAACAGATTTTTGCCAACCCGCGCAACTCGGCGGCGGGCTCGCTGCGCCAGCTCGATCCGGCGATCACGGCTTCGCGGCCGCTCGGCTTTTTCGCCTATAGCTGGGGTGAAATGAGCGCGATGCCGGCGCAAACCCAATCCGGCATGGTCGAGTGGTTCGCCGCCCGCGGCTTCAAGACCAATCCTCTGATGCAAATCTGCGACTCAGTCGACGCGATGCTCGCATTTCATCACGAAATCGAGGCGCAGCGCGCAACGCTGGATTACGACATCGACGGCGTCGTCTACAAGGTCGACCGCCTCGACTGGCAGCAGCGGCTCGGCTTCGTCTCGCGCAATCCGCGCTGGGCGATTGCGCACAAGTTTCCAGCCGAGAAAGCGACGACCGTCGTAAAAGCGATCGATATCCATGTCGGTCGCACTGGCGCGCTCACGCCGATTGCGCGTCTGGAGCCGGTGACTGTCGGTGGGGTCGTGGTGCAAAACGCCACGCTGCACAACGCCGACGAGATCGAGCGCCTTGGCGTGCGCATCGGCGACACCGTGATGATCCAGCGCGCCGGCGACGTCATCCCTCAAGTGCTGGGCGTAGTAACGCAGAAGCGCCCGAAATCGGCAAAGCCTTACAGATTTCCCAGCCGCTGCCCGTGCTCTTTGCACACCGCCGTGGTGCGCGACACGACGGCAACTGGTGAGGAGGGCGTGGTTGCCCGCTGCACTGGCGAGTTCGCGTGTCCGTCGCAGAAAGTTGAGCATCTGAAGCATTTTGTCTCCCGCCGCGCGTTCGATATCGACGGGTTGGGGGAAAAGCAGATCACGCTGTTCTTTGAGCAAGGCTGGGTAAAAGAGCCGGCCGACATCTTCACGCTCGAGAAGCGCAATTCGCAAATCAAGCTGGAGGAGCATGAAGGTTTCGGCGAAGTTTCGGTGCGCAACTTGTTCAACGCGATCAGAGCGCGACGCGAAATCGCGCTCGAGCGGTTCATCTACGCGCTCGGCATGCGTCACGTAGGCGAGACCACCGCGCGCGCGCTCGCGCGCGGCTACGGATCATGGTCAGCCTTCCACGATGCGTGCGTGCGCGTCGCCGAGGCCGATGTAGAGACGCGAGCCGAGATGGACAACCTGGACCAGATCGGCGACACCGTGATCGACAGCATCGCCGCGTATTTCGGCGAGGCGCACAATCGCGGCATCGTCGAGCGGCTCACCGCACAGGTAGAAATTCTCGATGCCGAAAAGCCGGCGGCCGACTCCGCTATCGCGGGCAAAACCGTCGTCTTTACCGGCGCGCTCGAAAAGATGACTCGTGACGAAGCGAAAGCAATGGCGGAACGGCTCGGGGCCAAGGTGGCTGGCTCGGTCTCGCAGAAGACCGACTACGTCGTCGCCGGTCCCGGCGCCGGCTCGAAGCTCGGCAAGGCCAAAGACCTCGGCGTGGAGGTGCTCAGCGAAGACGAATGGTTTGATCTCACAGGCCAGAGTGCGCCGTAATGTCATGACTCTGGCGGCGTCCCTCCAAACTCGGCTATGGATTTCGAGCGCGTCGTTTCGGGGCGCTCCGGAATGACGCTGGCCCTTAGCGAATGAGTGATCACAAGGCAACGTCCTTCGTCGGCCGCTCGCTCCCGCGCCGCGAGGATTACCGGCTACTGACCGGCCGCGGACAATTCATCGCCGATCTCGATCTGCCGCAAATGCTGCATGCGGTCTTTGTCCGAAGCCCGCTCTCCCATGCCCGCATCCGCGCCGTGGATCTGTCGCGCGCTGCCAGCGCGCCGGGCGTTGCCGGCGCGTTGAGCGGGGCGGACCTGCTGCAGCTGTTGCCGCCGGTCCCGGACACGCAGCTTGCGCTGCCGAGCAAATGGACGGCGCTTGTTCAGCACAAGTTCATCAACCCGCAACAACCGCTGCTGGCGCACGATAAAGTGCGCCATGTCGGCGAGGCCGTGGCCGTCATCGTGGCCGAAAGCCGCCGCGCGGCCGAAGATGCGGCGCAATTGGTTGCTCTCGATCTCGATCCGCTACCCGCCGTCGTCGATCCGGAGCAGGCGCTGCGCCCCGGAGTGCCGATAATTCACGACCGGTTCGATACCAATCTCATCGGCGCCTTCACAATCGGCAAGGGAGATATCGAAGCCGCGCTCGCGCGCTCGCCGCACAAGCTACGACGTCGCTTCTACCACCATCGCTACGCCGCGGCGCCGATGGAATGCCGCGGCGTCGTCGGCGCGCACGACCCGCGCACGGATTCGGTGACGATCTGGTCGGCCACGCAGGTCGTGCATTGGGTGCGACGCGAGGCGGCGGCGGTGTTGCGGCTTCCCGAGGCGCGCGTGCGCTGCGTCGCGCTCGATGTGGGCGGCGGATTCGGCCTCAAGGGGCACGTCTATCCGGAAGACTTGTTGATCCCCTTCTTGGCCCGGAGGCTCGGGCGTGCGGTGCAATGGATCGAAGACCGGCGCGAGCATCTCATGTGCTCCTGTCATTCCCGCGACCAGATGCATGACGTCGAGGTCGGCTTTGACGACGAGGGCCGTATCCTCGCGCTTCGGGACCGTTTCAGCGTCGACTGCGGAGCATGGAATCCGATCGGCGCCGGCGTGGTTTACAACACCGCTGTGCATCTGCCCGGCCCCTACAAGATCGATGCGCTCGCGATCGACGCCCGGATCGCCGCAACCAACAAGGTTCCGAACGCGCCGTATCGGGGAGCGGGCCGCCCGGAAGCCGCCTTCGCCATGGAGCGGATCGTCGATCTCGTTGCCGGTGAACTCGGGCTCGAGCCCGCCGACGTGCGCTTACGCAATATGATTCGCGCCGATGAGATGCCATATCGCGTGGGCATTCCCTATCGCGACGGGGAGCCGATCGTGTACGACGGCGGGGACTATCCGCGCGCGCTGCAACAGGCGCTCGCGGCCATCGGCGGCGTCGCGGCATTCCGAGAACGCCAGCGCGCGGCCCGAGAAAACGGCCGCTACCTCGGGCTCGGCATCGGCTGCTACGTCGAAGGGACCGGAGTCGGCCCGTTCGAGAGCGCGATGGTGCGGATCGATCCTTCGGGCAAGATTTTCGTTTCCTCCGGCGCCTGCCCTCAGGGGCAAGGCATGGAGACGATCTTCGCGCAAGTCGTCGCCGACACCTGGTGCGTCGATCCGGCGAACGTGGTCATCTCGCTCGCCGACACCGCGGCAATCGCCATCGGCTTTGGAACGATCGCAAGCCGCAGCACGGTGACCTTGTCCGCGGCTATTCACGTTGCAAGCGAACGGCTGCGCGGCAAAGTGTTCGCCATCGCCGCCAATCTTTTGGAATGCGCGGCCGGGGACCTCGAGCTGCGCAAGGATGGCGTCGGCATCGTCGGCGTGCCGGGCGCCGAAGTCTCGCTTGCCGAGGTGGCTCGAGCGGCCCGCCCGGGCTGGGACCACCGGCGGCCCCCCGGCGTGGATGCCGGGCTGGAAGAGACCTATTACTACGAGCCGCCTACCGTCACCTGGTCCTATGCCGTGCACGCGGCGGTGCTCGAGGTCGATATCGAACTCGGACGCGTGGACATCGAGAAGTATGCGATCGCGCACGATTGCGGCGTTGTCGTCAATCCGATGCTGGTCGAGGGACAGATCGTCGGCGGCGCGGCGCAGGGAATCGGCGGCGCATTGTTGGAGGAATTGAACTACGATCGCGAAGGTCAGCTGCTGGCGGGCTCATTCATGGACTACATGGTCCCGACGGCATGCGACATACCGAACATTCAGCTCATCCATCAACATTCGCCTTCGCCGCTGAACCCACTCGGCGTCAAGGGCGTGGGCGAAGGCGGCCCCATTTCACCGCCGGCGGTGATTGCCAACGCCGTCTCCGACGCGTTGCGTCCATTTGCGGTCGAGTTTAATCGGTTGCCCCTCAAACCACAGGTCATTCAGCAAGCGATCGCATCGGCGACACGCGCCCGCTCATGACGCGCGGGGCGGTTGCGGTATGCGGTCCGCTCTAGCGCCGGACCAAGCTAAAAACGGCGGTCGCCGTCGCGATGCCGAAAAACAGCATGAGCAGCAGCATCGGCGTCGCGTCTGCCGCGTGCGCGATCACGTCACCGCCGAGCTGGGCGGCGATGGCGCCAATCGCCATCTGGATAAAGCCGGTGACTCCGGAAGCGGTGCCGGCAACCTGCGGGCGGATGCTCACGGCGCCGGCGATCGCCGTCGGCAGCAGCAGGCCATTGCCGACGCCGATGATGATTTGCGGCAGGAAGATCGTGGCCATCTCCCAGCCCGGCAGTGCGACGTAGACCAACACGTTGAGCAGGCAGCCGACGATGGTGAGCACGATGCCCCACCAGATCAAAGTGTCGATGCCGAACCGTGCCGTCAGCCGCGCGACCGTGAAGTTGCCGGCCATGAATCCGATCGAGGGCAGGAAGAACCACAGGCCATATTCGGCTGACGTGCGTCCCATCATGGTCACCACCACGTGGGGAGCGCCGCCGAGGAAGCTGAAGAACGGCGCCGAGCCCAGCCCCGCGCACAACGCGTAGCCGAAGAAGCGCGGGCTTGATGCGAGGGCCACAACATCGGCGCGGAAATGTCGGCCTGCGCCGGGCGCGAGAGAGACGTTGCGGGTCTCCGGCAGCTCCAGCACCGCCCAGGCAAATACCGTGAAACTCACAAGCGCGGCGAAGGCGAAGATCGCCTCCCAGCCGAACAAGGTGTCGAGGATGCCGCCGATGAGCGGTGCGACCATCGGCATCAGCACCACGACCGAGGTCACCAGCCCGATCATCGAGGCCGCATGTTCGCGATCGTAGAGATCGCGGATGATTGCCCGGCCGATAGTCTGCCCGGTCGAAGCGCCGAGCGATTGCGCGATACGCGCGATGACGAGGCTCGCGATACTCGCGGCAAAGATGGCGGCGGTGCTGGCGACGGTTGCAAGGGCGAGCCCCGCGAGCACGACCGGCCGGCGGCCGAAACGGTCCGAGAGCGGCCCGAACACAAGCTGCGCGGCGGCGAGCCCCATGAGATAGAGCGAGACCGCGAGCTGCACGCTGGCGGGATCAGCGGCGAACTTGGCCGCCAGCCCGGGAAGCGCCGGCACCAGAACGTTGAGCGAAAGCGAGCTTATGCCCGCCATCGCGACCAACAGCGCCAGCAGACGCCGTGGGGTGCGGCGCGCCTCGCCTTTAGCCCAATCCCCTGGCGCTGGCTCGAGCAACGGATCGGTCCGGCGACTTCAGCGTTGCCCGAGCGGATGGGCTGCCGCCGCGAGCCCGCCGCGCGTCTCGTCGTCGAGCAGGGGCGACAGGGCGTCGAGTACGCGGGCATGATAGGCATCGAGCCAGGCGGTTTCCTCCAGGGTCAGCATTTCGCGCGCGATCAGCCGCCGATCGATGGGAGCGAGTGTGAGCGTCTCGAAAGCGTTAAGCGGTTTCTCCGCGGCGGCGACGGCCGCGGCGCGAACCACCAGCACCAAATTCTCAATGCGGATGCCATACGCGCCGGTTTTGTAGTAGCCGGGCTCGTTCGACAGAATCATACCGGGCTTGAGCGCGATGGTGCCGAGCTTGGAGATGCGCGCCGGCCCTTCATGCACGGAGAGATAACTGCCGACGCCGTGGCCGGTGCCGTGATCGAAGTCGAGGCCCTGCGCCCACAAAAACTGGCGCGCAAACGAATCGAGCTGCGCCCCGGTGGTCCCCTCGGGAAAGATCGCGCGGGCGATGGCGATATGGCCTTTGAGCACGCGAGTGAAACGGTCGCGCATCTCGGCGGTCGGCTCGCCCACCGCGACGGTACGGGTGATATCGGTGGTGCCGTCCTCGTATTGGCCGCCGGAGTCGATGAGAAACAACTCGCCCGGAGCAATGACACGATTGCTTTGGGTGGTGACGCGGTAGTGCACGATCGCGCCGTCGGATCCGGCGCCGGCGATGGTGGGAAAGGAAATGTCCTTGAGCAGCCCGGTGTCGCGGCGAAAGCTCTCGAGCGCAGCCACGGCATCGATCTCGGTGAGCTTGCCACGCGGGGCCTCGCGATCGAACCAGGCGAGGAAGCGCGTGACAGCGGCGCCGTCGCGGATGTGCGCCGCGCGCGCGCCGGCAATCTCGACCTCGTTCTTGACCGCCTTCATCAATCCGATCGGGCAGGGCGCGCGTGTGATCTTGCCGCCATGACCGGTGATGAGGCGCGCTACCGCGTCGGCGGCGGTCGCCTGGTCGAGCCGCACGCTGGTCTTGCGCCGGCCGAGGTCCGCGAGCGCGGTCGGAAAATCGGAGGGCTCGCGCAGATCGGCGAGGCCCTCGAGGTCGTTGCGTAACTCGTTTGATAGCTTGCGCCCGTCGATATAGAGCGAAGGCCGGCCGGCCTGTGGAATGATGGCGAAGGCGAGCGGGAGCGGCGTGTGCGCAACGTCGGCGCCGCGGATGTTGAACGCCCAGGCGGCGGCGTGAGGATCCGATACGACCAGCGCGTCGGCGCGAAGTCTTGCCAGCTCGGCCCGAACGCGGGCGAGCTTTTCTGCGGCGGCTTCGCCGGCGAAGCGCAGAGCATGCAGCGTGACCGCGCCAAGGGGCGGGGCGGGGCGGTCGGTCCAAATGGCGTCGATCAGATTCGGCTCGACCGCGATCAGCTGCGCGCCGGCGGCGGCGCAAGCCTTGCCAAGCCGCTCGGCGCCCTCGACGCTGTGCAGCCAAGGATCGTAGCCGAGCCGGTCGCTCGCCGTGAGATGCTCCTCGATCCATCGGTCGGGCGGCGTCTCGACCAGATGCTCGATGGCAAACAGCGACGTATCCACCTGCTCGCGCGCCTGCAGCGTGTAGCGGCCATCGACGAAAAGCACGGCGCGCTCCATCAAAACGATGGCGACACCGGCCGAACCGGTGAAGCCGGTCAGCCAGGCGAGGCGTCGCTCAGAGGCGGGCACGTATTCATTCTGGTGGCGGTCGGAGCTAGGCACGATGAATCCGGTCAAGCCGCGCCGCGCCAGTTCCGTGCGCAGCGCCGCGAGGCGAGATGCGCTGGCCGCGCGTTCGGTCCTGTCCTCGAATGATTGGAAGCGGGCTTCGAACATGGCCGCAATCTATTGAGGCGCTTGCAGGCCGGCAATGCTCTCGCGGCGCTCACTTGCCGCGAACACAAATCCTCTCAGCCGCTGCCACTGCGTCGCTTGGTCGCGCGCCTCGTCGCCGGGCGCGCGAGAATGAGCGTCGTCCAATTTTCAAGCGTCATTCGGCGCGCGAGCACGAGGCCACGAGCACGATAGCCGGCGAGCGCAGTGCCGGCTTGCGATGCGAGCAGGCCAGAGAGCACCACCTGCCCGTTGCGCGCAACGAGCCCCGCGATCGGCGTTGCGAGGGTCTTCAGGGGCTCGAGCAGGATATTGGCGAAGATCAATGCGTAGGGAGCGCGGGCGCGGAACGTGTCGGCGCGCAGGCCGGCGGTGTGGATGATCTCCACGGCGCCACCCACGCCGTTGATGCGCGCGTTGCCCTGCGCGATGGCGACCGCGCGAGGATCCAGATCGCTGGCAAGCACCGGCCGGTGCAAGACCTTAGCTGCGGCGATGGCGAGCACGCCAGTGCCGGTGCCAATGTCGAGGACGTCCGCCCGCTTCCCGCGCTTGCGACGCAACGCTGCCGACCCAGTCGTAGCAGGCCTGCGGCTTTGCGCCTTCGCGATCCGGTCGAGCGCGAGCAGGCAACCGCGCGTGGTGCCGTGATGGCCGGTGCCGAAGGCGAGCCCGGCCTCGATCTCGATGCCAATGCGCTTGCCGCGCACGCGCTCGCGGGCATGCGCGGTGTGCACCGCGAAGCGGCCGGCGTCGACCGGGGCGAGGCCTTCGAGGCTGTTGCGCACCCAGTCGGTGGGCGCGAGCGTCTCGAACGTCAGCGCCGCCGCGGCCGCGCCGCCGGCGGCGGACGCAATGAGCGTCCGCACGGCCGCCTCATCGGGCGGAGCGCGGAAATGGATGGCGAGGGACCATTGTCCCGAAGAGTCCTCGAAAGCCGAGGCCGCGAACTGCCCGGCCGTGAGGCTCTCGGCCAGCGCGTCGGCGATTTTGCGCACGGTCGCGGCATCGCTGGAGAGGCGCGCGACCGCAGAGGCGCCGCAACTTGGGGACGACTCGGGCATCAAGCTCCTCGACCGCATCCCCGATTTTCACCGCCACTTGTGCACAACCGACCGCCGCGGGATTGCGGAATGGCCAACAGCTTATTCGCTGATTGTCCACACCACCGCCCCGGATCGCTGGGTCGATGCGGGCCCTTTTTGTGGGGCACTTCGCTGCCTCGGCAGTCGTTTTGCACAGAGCTGCCCCCAGCGCAGCGGCCTCGCGGCACGAATCGGAAACCAGTAGATTCCGCGCTGGCGCCGCGCCCAACAAGGCACGACCGGAAAATGCATGAACGAATGGCCGTGCCGTCGGTCGAAACGCGATCGTCGTGGATCGTTGCGACGGTGGTGCTGGTGATCCTGGCGCTGTCGTTCGGCGCGCCGTGGATCACGATTGTTGCGCTCAAACTGATCGCCGCCGAACTCGGTGGCCAGCGCTCGGTGCCGGCTTTGGCGACCGCCCTCGCATGGACCGGGTTCGGCGCCGGCGGCATGGTCATGGGCTATGTTGCCGAACGGGTCGGCGTGCGGGCGACGGTCATCCTCGGTGCCGTGATGATCTGCATCGGGCTTGCGCTGTCCACCGGCGGCGAGACTTGGCAGCTCTACCTCGGGCAAGGGCTGTTCATCGGGTTTCTCGGCGTCGGCGGAATGAACGCGCCGTTCTACATCTATATCAGCCGCTGGTTCGATCGCCGCCGCGGCTCGGCGCTGGCACTGATTTCAAGCGGGAGCTATGTCGCCGGCGCAGTCTGGCCGCCAATTTTCGAGCGTGCCGTCGCCTACGCCGGCTGGCGGCAGACCATGCTCTATTATGGCCTGCTCGAGGTCGCCGTCGTCGTCCCGCTGGCGGCGCTGTTTCTGCGTCCGCCGCCCGAGCTGCAGCTTCCGGTCAGCGCGTTCGGCATGCTCTCCGCGCCGAGCACCGTAATGGGCTGGCCGCCCAATCTCGTCTTCGGGCTGATGGCGGCCGCGAGCATCTTCTGCTGTGTTCCGATGGCCATCCCGCAGGCGCATTTACCGGCGTTTTGCAGCGATCTCGGCATTCTCGCGTCGCACGGCGCGGCGATGTTGTCGGTGCTGTTGGGCACGGCCTTCATCAGCCGCCAATTCTGGGGATGGGTATCCGATCGCATCGGCGGCCTCCCCACGGTGGTGACCGGCTCGATTTTCCAACTCCTCGCCATGGCGGCGTTCATGTTCACGCAGGATGAAATCGGGCTGTTCACGGTCTCCGCCGCCTTCGGCTTGGGCTTCGCCGGCATCATTCCCGCCTATGTGCTGGCGATCCGAGAGCTGTTTCCGGCCGCCCAAGCCTACTGGCGAATCCCCATGCTGCTTTTATGCAGCGGCAGCGGCATGGCGCTTGGGGGCTGGCTGGCGGGCGCGCTTTACGATCACTTCGGGACCTATGCGCCGGCCTTCGCGGCCGGCGTTGCCGCCAACGCCATCAATCTGGCGATTGTCGGCACGTTGGTCTTGCGGCAGAGATCCCGCTCCGCATGGCTTGCTTGACCGTGCTTCGGCGCGGCTTCAATCTGCGGGGTGGGTAGGACGGGTCGAGCGCAGCGAGACCCGTCGCGACGGATGCAGTCGCGATGATTCCTACGACATGAAGGGCCGGAGCGACCGCCATGACCTTCCGTATTGCTGTGGTGCAACCGATCTGTCATCCGCCGGGCAGCGACGCCGCCAACGTCGGCGAAGCGGAGCGCGCGATCGCACGTGCGGCAGGCGAAGGCGCACAGTTTGTCTGCTTCCCCGAAACGTACCCTGGTCCGTGGCGCATGCCGGCGAGCTTCGACCCCACTGCGGCCATGGTCGAAGCGGCGGCGAAGCATCGCATCCACGTGGTGTTCGGCACCATTGCGTCGATCGATGTGAAGGCGGCGACCGCCTACAATCTCATCTGCATGGCGTACCCGGACGGGCGCGCGCCCGCGCGCTATCGGCGCACGCATCCGAACGGCCCCTGGATCTATACCGGCGGCCCGGCGTGGGAATTCCAGTGGGTGCCGGGCGATGAATTCCCCGTGTTCGACACGGCGCACGGCAAGGTCGGGCTCGCCATGTGCAGCGAGGTCTATATGCCCGAGGTCGCCCGCGCGCTCGCGTTGCGCGGCGCCGAGTTGATCTTCATGCCGGCGGGCAAGGACAAGGGAAAACTCTGGGCGACTTGGCGCACGCTCATCTGGGCGCGCGCGATCGAGAACCTTGCGATCGTGGTGACGACGCAGAATCTGTTCAATCACTCCGAGCGTGGGCTGGCGATGGTGGCGAGCCCGGAGGAGATCTTGTTCGAGAGCACCATTGCCGGGACTACGGTCGTCGATGTGAGCCTCGAGCGCGTGCGCCACTTGCGGGCGAGCCGTGACGAGGTGGGCTCATCCGCAACCTGCGCAGCTAAGCAGGGCGTGCTTGGCCCGCAATGGCAGCGCCCCGAGCTTTATGACCGGATTTATCCGCGTCCGTCGCGCGAGGCGGCAGAGTAAAAGCGCGCAGCGGCATCATTCTTCGCCGCCGCGTTCGCGCATTTGCATCGCGATGTCGGATGATCGGCCCGGTCCATGGAACTGACTTTAACGCCGGGAACCCTGATCGTCGCATCGGCTTATCCCGATCCTCCTTTCGATATCATCCAGGATGGATCGTCGAGCGGCTTCGATATCGAGCTGATGCACGCAATTTGTGTGCAGCTCGGACTCCGCTTGCAGCCGACGCGGTATTCGGGCGCGGATTTCAATGGGATCCTCGACGGCCTCGCAAAAGGCAGCCACGACTGCGTCATCTCCGGCACGACGATCACGCCGGAACGCGCGACCGTCGCGCTGTTTTCCCAGCCCTATCTCGAATTCAACCAGGGCGTGGCAGTCAATCGTCGCTCGACGCCAAACGTGACCTCACTGCGCGACCTGCATGGCCTGACCGCCGGTATTCAATCCGGCAACACGTCTGACTTCGTCGCCAAACGTCTGCTGGCCGAAGGCGCGATTGCCGGCATCAAGTACTATCCCTATCACGGTATCGCGACTGCGCTTGACGACCTCGAGGCCGGACGCATCTAGGCGGTCAACGGCGCGCTTGCGACGCTGCGCGACAACGGCGAATTTGCGCGGCTGCAGGCGCGCTGGCTTCCCCACCCTGTCACCAGACGGGTTGAGCGAAAGACTCACGCGCGGGTTCAAGGGGAGGGAAAATGAAGCGGGCCGCCCGACAAGGGCGGCCCTACGCTCACGCCACGACACAACGAACTTAGCTAGCACTGCCGCTCATAGTTGATGTCCGCAATCTCGCGATCGCGCCGGTCGCGGCGCTGTTCGCGCCACCAACGGCAAGCGTCGCGCGCCCATACGAGTGGCAGCATGCCTGCCGGGATGAATATGCCGAGGGCATTACCCAGAACCAATCGGAATCCATCGCGATCTCCCCTGTCCACGAACTGATCGACCGCCCCCGAGGCGATCAAGACCGTTGCATTCATCCGCAAGGCTCGCGAGATCAGGCGACCAACCAGGAATGGTCAGCAGACATGAGCCCCGCCAGCCCGGCGTGACCCTCACGAACGCAGGAGACGGCCAAAAGTTTCTCATTGAGTCGGTCGTCGGCTATTCCGTAAGCCCCTGAACCTGCGGCTTTTTTGTCGTATTGCATGGCAGCCATGCTTTATGCGATGGCTGTTTGCGGAAAAGCGGCGGAATGGCCGCGCGCTGCCGTGGCGGGACCGCAGTGGTCAGCGGCGTCGAGCAGGTCCGATTGGAAAACAAGCCGGAGGAGAGAGGAGCATGTACCGCTTTGCATTGATGGCCTTGGTCTGCTCGGCGGCGCTGGCACCGTCGGCGTCGTCGGCGCAGACCTATCCCAGCAAGCCGATCCACTTCATCTTGCCTTACACACCGGGCGGCATCATCGACACCGCCGGCCGCCATCTTGCGCTTCGGCTCAGTGAAAGTTTGGGACAGTCGGTCGTGCCCGAGAACCGGCCCGGCGCCGGAGGCATGGTAGGCGCAGACGTGGTCGCGCGCGCGGCGCCGGATGGCTACACGATGATGTTGTCGGATCCCGGCGTCGTCACCAATCCGACGCTGCAATCCGATGCTCCCTACGACCTCAAGGCGCTGCAGGCCGTCTCGATCGTCGGCTCGTCGCCGGCGGTGATCGTCGCCTCGCTGACGCTGCCGGTGAAGACGCTCGCCGATGTGATCAGCTATGCCAAGGCCAATCCCGGGAAGCTCAACTTCGCATCCGCCGGCATCGGCACGGCGCCGCATCTCGCCGGCGAAATGATCAAGCTGCGCACCGGCATCGAGATGACCCACGTGCCCTACCGTGGCATCGGGGCGGCGTATCCGGACGTCATGAGCGGAAAGGTGCAGCTTGCATTCTCGAGCATCGCTGGCGCGGTGCCGTTCACCGCCGACAACCGCGTGCGCCCGATTGCGACGACGGGATCGGCGCGCAGCTCGGTGTATCCGGACGTGCCGACGGTCGCGGAATCCGGTCTGCCCGGCTTCGATGTCGATCTCTGGATCGCCATCTACGCGCCGGCCGGCATGCCGCCACCCGTGCTGGCGAAGCTCAACGCCGAAATCAACAAGGTGCTGCAACACCCCGATCTGAAGGCCGCCTTCGCCAAAATCGGCATCACGCCGCGCGGCACCACGCCCGAGGAGGGCGCGGCCTTCACGCGCTCCGAATACGAAAAATGGAAGCAGGTGATCGCTGACGGCAAGATCAAGCCGGAATAAAGCGCTCAGCCCATTCCGGATGCGGATGTCGGCTCGATCTCGGCCATCACGCGGACCTCGCCGGGCTGAGCATTGGGGTACTTGTCCTTGCCGAGGTATTTCTTGGCAAGCGAATCGATGTGCTGAGCGGCGTCGTCTTCGGTGACGCGCCGGACCCGACCGCGAATCTGCACGTAGCGGTAGGGATTGTCGGGATCGACGATCGCCAGCGCCACTCGGGCGCCGGTTTTAAGGGTGCGCGCCTTGACCCGGCCGCGCGCGGTGTTCACTCGAACGATCCCGTTGGTGTAATCGAACCAGACCGGCGTCACCTGCGGTGAGCCATCCGGCATGACCGTGGAGATGATCGCGAACGCCTTCTTCCGCTGCAGCAGATCGAGATATTTGTCGGGAACGATAGCCATCATACGAACTCCTTGGCGCAGCATAGCGGGGCGCGGCCCAGAACGCATCCTGCAAAACGCACGTTGGCGCTCGCCGCTGCTGCTTCGCCCGTTCGCACCAGATGCCGCAATGAAGAAGGGCTGCCCTCGCGGGCAGCCCTTCCATTGTCGAGCCGTGATCCGGCTGATGCCGTGAAGCGTCGCTTTGGCGACGGCTCAAATCGCTGCGACCCCCATAGAGGCGAGGATCCAGCTCACGGATGCCGGCAATCGCGGCGATAGACAATGAGACACTGGATCACCTCCTTTCGGTTGTTGACGATGCGCGTAATCTACCGGCCGCTGGCGCATTGTCAAAGCGGGGCCGCGGGGGCGAAGAAGCCGCGCGCATGACGAGACGGACCTGCGCGTGAGTAATTGCTCGCCGCCGAAGCCGGATGCATCCGGCTTCGGCCGGAGAAACGTTCCCGAGTCCTTGCCGATGCTCAGGCCTTGCAGACGTCGGCAGCCTTCAGCGCGGTTCGCGCCTCCTTCTTGGTCTTGTAGGCGTCGCCGACCAGCGTCGCTTTGTCCGATGTCGGCTTCTTGCTCACGATGCTGCACTTTTTGCTGCCGGTGCCGTGGACGATGTAATATTCGGCCGCGAATGTCGGCGTGGCGAGCAGCAATGCAAGCGCGGCGACAGCCAATTTGAGCTTCATGACTCTTCTCCTTCGATGTTGTGCGGCCCAACCCGTTTTGCCCCGGATTGGCGTCGGCCCTTGCGGAGATCATCGGTGGCGCGCGATGAATAGGCGCTGAATGGCCGATCAATGATTCGTGAGGCCATCGCGGTGCATCCGACTGGTGGAGGGCGGAGCGCCAGGCAATGAGGGATACGTCGAGCACCAAGCGCGCGTTTAAGTCGTAATTTTGGGAGGTTGAGATGCGTTTGCCGCTACAATTGAAAACGACTTTGGCCGCGGTGTTCACGGCGTTATTTGCGTTGGCGGCTGCGGACATCCATGCGCAGGACTTCCCGTCCCGCGTCATCCGCATCGTCGTGGCCTTCCCGGCAGGTGGCCCGACCGACTTCGTGGCGCGTCTCATCGCCGACAAGCTCAAGCCGCTGCTCGGGCAGAACGTGATCGTCGAGAACAAGCCGGGTGCGAACGGGGCGATCGGCGCCGATTACGTCGCAAAAGGCGAGGCCGACGGGCATCTCTTGTTTCTCACCACCGTCGGCGCGGTCGCGATCACGCCGCATCTGAGCAAGCCCAACTACGATACGCTGCGCGATTTCGCTCCGGTCACCTTGGTGGTGCGTCCAACCACGATCCTGGTGGTCAAGCCCGACACGCCCGTCAATTCGGCCAAAGAACTCGCGGCGCTTGCCAGGGAAAAGCCCGGGACGATCCCGTTTGCCTCGACCGGCTCGGGCAGCACCACGCATCTCGCGATCGAGCTTTATCAAGCTGCGGCCAATGTGAAATTCCTGCACGTGCCGTATCGCGGCGCGGCGCCGGCTTTGACCGATCTTCTCGGCGGTCAGGTCACGGCACTGTTTGCCGACACGCCGGTCCTGCTGCCGCATATCCGCGGCGGCAAGCTCAAGCCGATCGGCGCGGCCTCCGCCAGCCGCAATCCGCTGCTGCCCGACGTCGCCACGCTCGCCGAGCAGGGTTTCCCCGACACCGTGGCCGACAACTGGTATGGCCTGTTGGCGCCGGCCAAGACGCCCCCTGCCGTCGTGGCGAAATTGCACGATGCCGTGGTCGCCGTGCTCGATACTCCTGACGTACGCGAGAAGCTGTTGTATTCCGGCGCCGTGCCGGCGCCGACATCTAGTGCCGAGTTCGGGAAAATCCTCAGCGATGAGCTCGCGCGCTGGGGCCGCGTGGTGCGCGAGAAGAACATCAAGGAGGATTGAGACTGTGTATCCCGAGCGCAGCGCGGCACTCCGTGCTGCGCACTCCCGCTGCACCGCATCCGGGAACCAGTCGGGGAGAACACCATGAAGACGATATTTGCTGCCTCACTCGGCTTGGCGGCCATTGCGATGGCAGAAACCGCCGCGGCCGAAACCCTGAAGGTCGCGGTCGCGCAGCGCGGTTTCTGGAACAGCACATTCATCGACGTGGGCCTTAAGCAGGGCTACTTCAAGGAGCTCGGCCTCGACATCGAGATTCTCTATACCGAAGGCGGCGCTTCGACGCTCACGCCCGTGATCGCCGGCAGCATCGACATCGCGATGACCAACGGTATCCTCGGCGTGGTCGCCGCCTACGCCAAGGGCATGCCGGTGAAGATCATTAGCGCGGAAGCGACCGGCGCGGCGGAGGCGTTCTGGTATGCGCGGCCGGAGAGCGCGATCAGGGGATTTGCCGACACCAACGGCAAAACGGTCGCGTATTCCTCGCCGGGATCTTCGACGAACCTCATTCTGCTGCAGCTCGTGAGCCAGGCGAAGGTTGCGCCCAAGCTTGTCGCCACGGGCGGCGCGCCTGCGACGCTCACCCAGGTGATGTCCGGGCAGATCGACGTCGGCTGGTCGGTGCCGCCGTTCGTGCTGCAGCAGCTCTCCGACGGCAAGCTCGTCATCATCGCGCGCGGCAGCGACGTGGCGGCGCTGGCGCAGCAGACCATTCGCGTCAACGTGGCCAATGCCAACGCGCTCAAAGAGCGGCGCGACGCCTTCGTGCGCTTCGTCAAGGCGTTGAGCCGCGCGATCGATTGGGCCTATTCCGACCCCGGAGCCATCGAGCATTACGCCGAGATGGCGAAAGTGCCGCGCCCCTTGGCGCAGCAGACGCGCGACGAGTTCTTCCCGAAAGAGGCGTTGCAGCTCGGCGAGGTGAAAGGGCTTGATGTGACACTCAAGCAGGCGCTCGAATCCAAATATATCGCCTCGCCGATGACGGTGGGGGAGACGCAGGGGATGTTGGATATCCTCTACAGGCCGGACGAAAAATAGCAGGAGCGTTGCGTGATCCGCGTCCTCGGCATCATTGCCGCTGTTGCCCTTTCATTCACCGCAGTGTTTGCCGGCGAATGGCCGAGCAAGCCGGTGCGTCTGGTGGTGCCGTTCGCGGCCGGCGGGGCCGCTGACACGATGGGCCGACTCTATGCCGATGCGCTCACCGCCGCCTTCGGTAAGCAGTTCTATGTCGAGAACCGCGTCGGCGGCGGCGGCCTGGTCGGAACCGAGTCGGTGGCGCGGGCGGAGCCCGATGGCCTCACGCTCATGGTATCCGGCATCCCCACCCACGTGCTCGGGCCGGCGATGAATAAGAACGTCGGCTTCGATGCCATGCGCGATTTCACCCATATCGCCTATTTCGGCGGCACGCCCAATCTTCTCATTGTGCATCCCTCGCTCGGCGTTGCGTCGTATCGGGATTTTCTTGCGCTGGCCCGCCATGCCGGCGGCATCGAATACGTCTCGGCCGGGTTCGGCACGATGGGAAATTGGATCGCGGAATTTCTCGCCGCCAAGGAAAAAATCAAGCTCGTGCACGTCGCCTACAAGGGCGGCGGGCAGGCGGTGCTCGATCTCTTGGCCGGTCACGTGAAGGTGGGCATGCTGACGTGGTCGACCGTGGGCGAGCACGTGCGCGCCGGTCGGCTCCTGCCTCTCGCCACCACCTCCGGGCAACGGCTGGCCTACCGTCCGGACGTGCCGACTTTGCGCGAGCTCGGCCATGCCGAGTTCGTGGCGACGACCTGGTATTCGCTCTCGGGACCGGCTGGGCTCGCTCCCGACATCGTCGAAAGCGCCAACCGCGAGGTCGTCAACGCCTTGGAACGGCCGCAGCTGAAGCGCCACATCGAGCAGGACGCGCTGGAAACGAAAGCCATGAGTCCGGCCGAGGTGACCCGCTTCATGCAGAGCGAGATCGACCGCTGGACGCCGATGATCACGCGATTGCTCGGCGCCAAATAGTGCCAAAGATGCCAAAGAGAAGTCATAAGGAGAACGAGACATGATTGGATCGCGCCGCGGCAATCGCGCTCATGCATTCATTGGGATGCTCGCATGTGCTGGGCTTCTTGTCTTGGTTCCCAGCGCGCTGGTCGCGCAAGCCGTGCCGGATTATGCCGCGATCGTGGCGGCGCCCGACCGCAGCGACGCGGATCGCGAGATCGACAAACGCCGCGACCCGACGAAGCTCCTAGCCTTCACCGGCGTCCGCTCGGGCATGAAGGTGCTCGATATGGGAGCCGGCGGCGGCTACAGCACCGAATTGATAGCCCGCGCGGTCGCTGCGAATGGCGTCGTCTACGGGCAAAACTCCGCCGATCTCGGTGCCCGGGCAAAAGAGCGATTGGAAGCGCGTATGCAAACGCCGGCGATGAAGAACGTTACCGCCTTGGCGCGGCCGTTCGACGACCCGCTCCCCGCCGACGTGCGTGGTCTCGATCTCATCACCTTCTTTTTCTTTTATCATGACACGACCTACATGGAGGTCGATCGTGCTCAGATGAACCGCAAGCTTTACGCCGCGCTGAAGCCCGGGGCCTGCTGGTGATCGCCGACCATTCGGCGCGGCCGGGCGACGGCACGACGGTGGGAAAGACGCTCCATCGCATCGAAGAAAGCGTGCTCCGCCGCGAGGTGGAGGCGGCCGGCTTCAGGCTCGTGGCCGAGGGTGATTTCCTGCGCCATTCTGAGGACGCGCGCGACTCCTCGGTCTTCCGCCCGACTGGACCGGTGGACGAGTTCGTGCTCAAGTTTCAGAAGCCGAACTGACGCGCGCGGTGCACGCGTCGCGCTCCCTCGTCCGGCAGCCGGCGGACTTCGTCGCTCGCGTTCAATCCGCTGCAGACGCAGGCGCGCTAATGCCGGCGCGCCTGAACGAGGTAGCCGCTGATGGTCTGCTCGCCCAGCTGCTTGCACGCCTCCAACCGGTGCAGCCCTTCCACCAGGACGAAGCGGTCGCCGTCCTGCCGCACCAGGATCGGGACCTGCTGCCCCACCTGCAAGATGCTCTCGGCGATCTCCTGCGCCTTCTTCGGATCGAACGTCGCACGCCGCTTCGCCGGCACGTAGATCTTGGCGATCGGAAATGTCTCGCGCTTCATCATCGGCGGCGGCCCGCGCGGTGGTTTCGCCTGCTCACTGCAGCTGATCCTTCACCTTGTTCATCCCGGCCATGACGCACTGCTCGTCGACGCCGGGCGAGCCGGAGAGGCCGACGCCGCCGATCACGTCGTTGCCGATCTTGATCGGCACGCCGCCGTCGATGGCGATGACGTTCGGCAGCGTCGTCTGCTCGCGCCGCACCGGGCGCGTCGCCATGTCCTTGATGAAGTCCGCCGTGGTCATCTTGAAGGTCATGGCGGTATAGGCCTTGCGGCGCGCGTTTTCCATGGTGTGAACGCTCGCATTGTCGGCCCGCAGCGCGACCACGGTGTTGCCGCCGCGATCGACCACGACGGCGGAGGTGGCGTAGCCGCGATTTTTGCAGTCATCCAACGCCGCCTGCGCGATCGTCAGCGCGATCGGATAGCTCAGCTCCTTGCGCTGCAGGAGTTGCGCGCCGGCAGGCGCGGCGACGGCGCAGGCGAGCGCGATGAGAACGAGGCGGGCGGACGTTGCGGTCATGATCGATCCTCCTGTGCGAATGGTCATGCTTTGCCGATAACAGCGCAAGCGATAATCTATTCCATTTCGACCTCAATGTATTTGCCGCGGCCCAGCCCACAAAAAAATCGCCCGGCGCTGACGGTCCAGCGCCGGGCGACGTGTTGCTCTCTCGCTCAGTGCGCCAGCGGATCGGGTCGCAACTGGATGTGAACGGCGCGCGGCTTGCTGCCCTTGCCGCCTTCCTTCAGCCACGGCGTGCGGTCGCCGTTGGTGCTCCACAGTCCGCGGCCTTTCCAGCCCGCGTTGGCATCGTCGATGCGCCCGTCGAAGCCTTTGGCATAAAAGCCAATCGGGTAGGGGATGCGCAGCATGACCATCTGGCCGTCCTTGAGCGCGACGAAGCCGTCATTGAGGTTGGCGGTCGACATCGGAATGTTCTCGCCGAGCCCTAACGTGTTGTGCTGGTCGACCCAGGTGTAATAGCTCGCCTCCACGCTGGTTTGCTCGCCCTCGAAGCTGGGGCCGGGATAGCGGTAGAACGTGAAGCCCTCGGGGCAGTGATCGCCGGTTGCATTCGGTCCGTTGAGTGGACCTTTGCACTTGCGGCGATCGAAGCTGACCAGGCTACCGTTCGACGCCGATCCCCACACGACGCCGTTCTTGTCGATGTCGCCGCCGCGGACGCCATAGGCTGACTTCGGCAGGTTGTACATTTCCGACAATCCCGTCGCCGGATCGAAGCGCAGGAATCCCGCGTTGCCGGCAAATACCCCGACCGTATACCAAATGGAACCGTCCACCGGACTCGGCATCACCGCATAGGGCCCAGAGCCGGCCGTGATGCGCTTGTCCTTGGCCGGATCGAGCGCCTGGTCGGGTTCGACGTAATCGTCGCGCTTGCCGTTGCCGTTCGTGTCGAGCACGAATGGCGACCAGCCCTGCGACTTCGCCGCGTCGCCAGTCTCGTCGAACATCTTGGTGTTGATCCAACCGGCCACCGGCCCGGTGCCGCTCATCCACAGGGTGTCATTAGCGTCGTAGCCGAATTGCGGGTGATGCGTGCCGAAGCAGGTATCGATGAAGGTGTATTTCATGGTTTTGGGATCGAGCACCGCCGCCTGCCGCGGCGAGCGCTCGAGCGGGAAAACCTTGGCTGAGGGATGATCGGAGCCCTTCTTGCAGAAGGCCGGATTGTCCATGCCGCGCACCGTCGCCGCGATCCACACCCGGCCCTTTTTGTCGAACATGGCATTGTGGTTGTTGGCGCGGGTATCCCAGATCTTTTCGTCTCCCCAATAGGCGGAAGGCTGCAGCGGCTTGACGGTGGCGGCGTGCCCCGGGCCGAGCGATTCCGGCATGTTTGGGTCCGCGACCGGCATCTTGAAGAACGTCGCCTTGTTCGTCTTCGGATCCAAGATCGGCATGTTGTCGGTGGCGTATTCGGGCGAGCCGTAGAGCGGCCCGTAGGCGTTGACGGTGGGATTGCGCCGGTCGGACGCGATCAGGTCGTGCAGATACTGCTTGTCGGTGCTCCATTCCCAGGAGGTGACGACGACGTTGCGCTCGACTCCTTGTGGTCGCGGTGGCTTGCTCTTTGGCAGTTCGCCCTTGGCAACGCGGTCGGTCCAGTCGCCGAAATATTTGAACGGGGCGCCGCCGAACTGTCCGGCAATCCGGTTGGTCATCTGCTCGCCGGACTGCCCGGACTGGATGCGGCGCATCCACCCTTCTGCCCCGGACTTGAATTCGCCAAAGGCCGCCGGGATCGTGCGCGTCGCCTGCTGGCCCAGCTGATGGCAGCCGATGCAGTCGACGTTGTTCATTTGCCTGAGCCAGTTCTCGCGAGTGATGTTCTTCGGGATATCACCCGCGCCGCCGAACTCGCTTGCGGGCGGAATCTTCAACATCGCGAACCAATAGGCCGCCGGATAATACTGCGCCGCCGCCGCTTCGTTCGGCGCCGGTACCGCGCGCAGATTGAGCTGTTGGCCGGGCTCGCCGTCGACCTTGGGCGAATCGACGAGGCCGTAGCCGCGCACCCAGATTTTGTACTTCGCTTTCGGAAGATCGGGCAGCACGTAGCGGCCTTGATCGTCGGTGACGACCATTTTCGCGTAGCGGGTGGGAAGATCGTCGGTCTCCGCGATCACCCACACGCCGGCCTCCGGCCCGCTCGCGCCAGTCACCACGCCGCCGATGTCGTCGTTGTCGATGGCGACGGCGGTCTGGGCGCGCAATTGCGCCGGCGCAGCCGCCAGCACGGACGCGATGCCGATTGCCGCCACGGTCAAATACAGCCTGGCTTTCAGTCTCATGGTCGCGCTCCTCGTGCAATTTTTGCTGTCGCGCTCGTGGCCGCTGGGCAGCGCGGCCAGCGTGCGCGCTGGATGCGATTCTGCACAGTCGCTGTCGCCTCGCAATAAGCCTCGTCGCGCTTCGCGTTCGATTCCCGCGCATGCCGACGGAACGGGAAGCCCTCACCCGGCGTTGCCGAAGGCGAGGGGAAAGGCGCTGGAACGAACCGAGGAGGCTAAGCGCAAAACTCTATCGATCGCCGCGGCGGGTGCTCTGCTGATTGCCACGACCGTGCTGGGCTACGCCCAAAGCTCAAGCCAGCGAACGCCGGACAGGACCCCGGGCCACAAGATGCAGGAGCGCGGCTCGGTGCGCGGGCACCCCGGAGCATCCGGCTATTCGCCCGGGCACCAAATGCAGCGGAAAGGGAGCAGAGCGGGCGAGCCCGGCGCTTCCGGCTATGCGCCAGGCCATCAGCCTAGCACCACCGGCCGCGGCAGCATGGGCACCGCGCGCTGAGGACGGCTAACGTTATATGTGAGAGAACGGAAGGGACCGCGCGCCGCGGTCCCTTTCCTCAATACGGCTGGCGCGACCGCGCGGCGTTGCCCATATGAACGCTCACGGCCCGTATGAAGTCTTGCATCCGCGGAGGTTAAATTGTCCAAGCCGCTCATCGTCTCGATTCCCCATCGCCTCGGCCGCGAGGAGGCGGCCCGACGCATCAAGTCCGGGCTCGCCGCCGCGCGCACGAATTATTCCGCGTTCCTGACGATCCGCGAGGAAACCTGGACCGGCGATCGGCTTGCCTTCAATCTGAGCGCGCTCGGCCAGAGCGCCGTCGGTTTCATCGACGTCGCCGACGATCACGTGCGTCTGGAAGTGATGCTGCCGTGGCTGTTGGCGGTCGTGGCGGAGAAATTGACGCCCGCGATCCGCAAGGAAGGCACGCTGATGCTGGAGAAGCCGCGGAAATAGGCCACGAGACGTCGGGAACCACAGCAGCTCGATTTTTCCCCAGAAATCTGCCATTGCACGCTGTTGTTCGGTGCCGGGAAATGCCACAAGGAACCGACGCACTGCTTCCCGAGTGCTTCCCCGTTGTGGGCTGGCATGAAGATCGACAGCAAGACGGTGCGGCGGCTCACCCTGCCCGCCGATCTGGACGACAAAATTTTCTTCGACAGCACCCTGACCGGGTTCGGCTACCGCGTCCGTCGTGCCGCCCGCGCTCGCCTGTTGCGATCGTATGTGGTGCAGTATCGCCGCGCCGGCCGCTCCAGACGCATGCTGCTCGGCAGCGCGGACGTGCTGACGGCCGAGCAGGCGAGGGCTGCGGCAAAGAAGATTTTGGCATCAGTTGCCCTCGGAGAAGACCCAGCAGCCGAGAAGGTCGCCCGCCGACACAAGGATGCCCATAGTCTCAAGACGGCGATTGAGGACTATCTCGCGGTGAAGCGGGACGCCGTGCGGCCGCGCACCTACGCCGCGATTATGCGCTATCTCACGGGACCGCATTTCAAGCCGTTGCATGTCATGCCGCTCGACCAGATCACCCGAAAGGATGTAGCCCACCGACTTGCTCGGATCACCGCAGAGCACGGCAGCATCACGGCGGTGCGGGCGCGCGGGGCGCTGTCCAGCCTCTACAGCTGGGCGATGGGAATGGGCTTAGTGGAGCACAATCCGGTGGTCGGGACGTTTCGGCCGAAGGATGCCGAGCCGCGCGAGCGCGTGCTAGAAGATCGCGAACTCGCAGCCATATGGCGCTCGGCCGGTGACGGCGCCTACGGCAAGGTCATCAAGCTCCTGATACTTACCGGCGCGCGACGCGCCGAGATCGGCGGCATGCGCTGGAGCGAAATCGACCGCGAGCGCGCTGTGTGGTCGGTCCCGGCGAATAGGACGAAAAACGGCAGGCCGCTGATATTGCCGCTGCAGCCGATGGCCATAGAGATCATCCAATCCGTGCCGGAGCGCGTCGGTCGCGACCATCTCTTCGGCAGCCGCTCGGCGGACGGTCTAGCCCACTGGCACGCCAAGGCCGATCTCGACCAGCGCCTCGGGGCGGCGGTCAAGCCGTGGCGATTGCACGATATCAGGCGGACCGTTGCCACGCGCATGGCCGATCTTGGCGTGCAGCCGCACGTGATCGAGGCTGTTCTGAACCACTACAGTGGGCATCGCAGCGGCGTTGCTGGCATTTACAACCGATCGGTCTATGAGCGCGAGGTCCGCGCAGTATTGGCTTTGTGGGCCGATCATGTTCAGGCCCTGGTAAAGGGCGGCGAGCGAAAGATCGTGCCTTTGAAGGCAGACAGGAAAAAGCTTGGGTAGAGTTCTATTGGCGTCTTGCGGCGTGGTTTGGCTGTGGTAATCTCAAAATAAAAATTCTTCATCTGGGAAGGAAGGCACCAGATGAGCCAAACAGTGGCTCGGGCGGTGCTTTTAATTTTGGCACGGCGAGCCTGACCAAGATAAGGGCTCATCGATGTCTATTTCCAATCAACGCCAGCCTCCGCTGGCATCGGTATCCTCGCGCAATCGTGTGCTGACGCTGCGGCAGTGGGCCGAACTAAACAGTTTAGGCTACAGGACGGCGCAGCGGATTATCGCGTCCGGCAACGGCCCCAAGGTCGTACAACTGGGCGACCGCCGTATCGGCATCACGGAAGCCCACAATCGCGAATGGCAGGCCAGCCGCGTGCGAGAGCGCGGATGATTTGCCATGACACACAAAAGGACGAACGCCGGGGCAGGCGACCCCGGCGCTCGGTGGCATTCGATTTCGTTCAGGCAGAACGTAACGGCCACCGACGTTAATCGCCTCCTGCACCCACCGCAACTCCCTGCGCCAGGGAGGGCGCGATGATTGATTGCGCCTTCTACGGCCGCGTCACCGCCGATGCTGATCCACGCATATCGCAAGCTGGCAAGCCCTGGGTTCGCCTGCGTGTCGGCGTCGGCAAGGACGACGACGTGCAATGGGTGTCTATCGCCGTGTTCGGCAAAGCGGCACAGACCGCAGCAAAACTCCGCAAGGGCGACCGCATCTATTGCGAAGGAACGATCAAGGTTGACACGTGGCGCGGCCAGGACGGAACCGAACGCCACGGTTTAAGCGTCGCATCGTTCAAGGTCGATAGGACGCACAACATCGGCCGCAACCGACCGGAACGCGATGAGCGCATCAGCGTAGCCGGCGGCACTGTTGCTTCTCGACCGGACCGCAACACTGCCGGGCAAGATTTCCACAGCGATCCAATTCCGTTTGAGGCGCGGCGATGATCCTCGACCTGCGCATGATCGCCCACATCCTCGGCGGTGAAGTGTCAGGCCGCCAAGTGCTAGTGCCGGGGTTAGGACACAGTCGGCGCGATCGATCGTTGTCCATCCGCATTGAGCCGAATGCGCCCGACGGCTTCCTCGTGCACTCGTTCGCTGGCGATGATCCGATCGTATGCAAGAACCACATCCGGCAACGGCTCGGCCTCCCTGAATGGGAGCCGGATGACGAGCAGGACCGGCGCGTCGATGCATCTCGACGAGCGCGGTTCGACTGCACAACACTCGAGCGCGAAACAACGAAACGACTGCGGAGCGAGAACGACCACGTCCGCATCGAACGTGCGGTGACGATCTGGAACGAGGCCACCGACCCGCGCGGGACGGTGGTCGAGAAATACTTGTCGTCACGCGCGCTCACGCTCGACGACGACCTCGCCGGCGGCGTGCTGCGGTTTGACCCGCACACGCCATGGCGCAACGAGGACACCGGCCGCACCGACCGCATCCCGTGTTTGATTGCAGCCTTCCGCTCAATCGACGACGGCACCATCACAGCCGTCCATCGCATCCGGCTCGACCAGCCGGAGCAATGGCCGAAGACGCAACGCATGATGCTCGGTCTCGTGCATCGCGCTGCCGTGATGCTCGATCCTATCGGCCCCGAGCTCGCGATCGGCGAGGGCATCGAGAGCGCCATGGCGGCACGCCAGCTCGGCATTCGACCAACGTGGGCACTCGGCAGCACCGGCAACATCTGCAGCTTCCCCGTGCTCGAGGGGATCGATCGGCTGACCGTTCTCGGCGAAACCGGCGACGCGAGCCGCCAAGCAATCAACCTCTGCGGCTCTCGATGGGATGCAGCCGGGCGGCGCGTGAGAGTGGTCATGCCCACCACGGGCTCAGACCTCAATGACGAGCTCACGGAGGCAAATGGTGCGCGAGCTTGATCTCGACGAATTCCTCGCCGAAGGCGCCAAGGGCGACGGAGCCGAGTGCGAGCCGTGGTGGTGCGATCCAAAGACCATCCCACCACGCGAGTTCCTCTACAGCCGACATTTCATCCGCAAAGATATCAGCGCCACCATCGGTGCTGGCGGTCGCGGCAAGACCAGCAATTCCCATGTCGAAGCGGTCTCTATGGCCGTCGGACGCAACCTCATGACTGGCCAAGAGTTGCCAGCGCCATTGCGGGTGTTGATCCTCAACGGCGAAGAAACCCAAGACGAGCTCGACCGCCGTCTCGCCGCCGTCTGCCAACGCCACGGCATCTCCCAGGCCGACCTCAGCCGCCGCCTGTTCGTCCGCTCGGTGCGCGCCAAGCCGCCACGCTTCGCCACCCTCGTCAGAGGCGAGGCAGTTCTTAATCAGGAGGCGCTGTCGGCACTCGAGGCAGAAATCCGGGCAAACGCCATCGATATCTTCATCCTTG
>Ga0306920_100000377_pt1 | contig 51506 bp, 42 predicted proteins | sample flu12Cox44000170_FD_204666 | JGI IMG/M metagenome (GOLD analysis project Ga0306920, IMG submission 204666) | Lab enrichment of tropical soil microbial communities from Luquillo Experimental Forest, Puerto Rico - flux4day.12C.oxic.44.000.170 (v2)... | ecosystem: Environmental > Terrestrial >... | reverse complement strand
TCGCAGAGTCTGGCTTCCCGCTGCAGCTCTCGCTTTCGCGCTCGCTGTCGCCGCTGGCGCGGCGTTACTGAAACACGCCAACACCTCGCAGATTGATTCGATTGCCGTGATTCCCTTTGCCGCTGCCGACGCCGGATCCGACTACCTCAGCGACGGACTGACCGAGACGTTGATCGACGGTCTTGCCCATGTGCCGCGCCTGAAGGTGAAGTCCCGTCAATCGGTGTTCCGATACAAAGGCGAAGACATCGACGTGCAGAAGACAGGGCGAGAGTTGGGCGTCGCGGCGCTGGTCACGGGTCGAGTGACACCAAGAAGCGACCGAGTCGAAATAAGCGCCGAGCTCATCAACGCCGGGGATAGCACCGTGGTCTGGGGGCAACAATATAACGGAAAGAATGCAGACATCATTTCACTGGAGGAGCAGATTGCGAGTGACCTGGCCGCGAAGATTCGTTCGGGGCCTAGCCGTTCCGAGAAGTCGCAGGTCACGAAGCCAGGCACGACCAATCCCGAGGCTTTTGACGCGTATCTGAAGGGCCGCTACTACTGGAATCGACGGACCGCCGCGGACATCCAAAGGTCGATTACCTATTTCAATCAAGCGATCGCGACCGATCCCGGCTACGCTCTTGCCTACTCGGGCTTAGCCGACGCCTATTCGGTCTTGTCCACCTACGGCGGGAGCCCGTCGGAGACCTATCCGAAGTCCAATGCCGCTGCCCGCAAAGCGTTGGAACTCGACGCGTCTCTTGCCCATCCACACGCCGTACTGGGCAGCAACAAAATGGAGTACGACTGGGATTTTGCGGGAGGAGAAGCCGAATACAAGAAAGCCTTTGAGCTCGATCCGGATGACGGCACGGCGCACTATTGGTATGCGCAAGATATCAACTGGATCGGCGGCCGGAACACGGAAGCTCTCTCAGAAGCCAAGCGCGCTTTTGAGCTTGATCCCTTGTCGCCTTTCCGCGCCGTGGCCATGGGTACGGTCTACAACACCGGACGGCAGTACGACGATGCGATCGCCGTGTGCAAACGGCTGACGATCGAGAACCCTACGTTTGCAGGAGCGCACCTTTGCCTGGCGCAGGCCTACTGGGGGAAAGGTGCCTACGCGGAGGTGGTAAACGAATTCGATGCCTATGGTCGGATCTCGGGCGACCGCAACAGCTTGGCTTTTGCTTCCGCGATGGCACAAGGCTACCGCGAAGGCGGGTGGAAGGGCGCGTTAGGCAAAGCACTCGAAGCTCGTCTGACGCAACGGAAGAATGACTATGTCTCTCCCTATGAGCTGGCCACACTTTATGCCAGCTTGGGCGACAAAGACCAAGCCTTCCGGTGGCTCGACGCTGCCTATGGCGACCGTAACCTCGGCCTCATGAGGCTAAACTCGGATTTTTTGCTGGATCCAGTACGGTCGGATGAGCGGTTTGCGAAGCTGGTGAGAAAGGTAGGGCTTCCGCAGTAGCGGATCTTATCGTATTTCAAAAGGGAAGCAGCCGTCTTCGCATCGCGCGGCGAGCCTTCTGTCTGAATCGTCGAGCGCTGTGGACCGGCGTGCTACGATGAGGCGGCAAGACCCCTGCAGGAAGGGAACGAAGATGTCGGAGCGATCCGGAGCCCTCGCTGACGGTCCGCCGAGCGGTCGGCAACCAACCAGCCACGAACGCCGGTCGGGACTGCCCTGGGACGCGTCCTACCGCGACGGCCCTGCGCCTTGGGATATCGGCGAGCCGCAGCCGGCAATCGTGCGTTTGGCATCCGAAGGCGGATTCGCCGGAGCGGTGCTGGATGCGGGCTGCGGGACCGGTGAGAACACTCTTCACGTCGCCTCGCTCGGATTGTCGGTTCTGGGCGTAGACGTGGCTGAAACGGCGCTGGCGATCGCCCGACAAAAGGCCGCCGATCGTGGGATCAAGGTTGAGTTTGCTGCGGCCGACGCGTTCCATTTGGGGCGATTGCAGCGGACGTTTGACACGGTGCTCGACTGCGGGTTGTTCCACACCTTCGAGGGCGACGAGCGAACACGGTACGTAGCGAGCCTGGCGTCGGTGACCGTGCACAAAGGAACTGTGTACGTGTTGTGCTTCAGCGATCATGGTCCCGTTACAGGGCCTCACCCCATCCGTCGGGAAGAACTGATCGCGGTGTTCAAGCCCAGCAGTGGATGGCGGATTGCAGCCATCGAACCGGACCGAATTCAGACCAGGTTCGACCGTAACGGACTGCCGGCCTGGTTGGCGACGATCAAACGGATCTAGGCAGCGGGCTGAGACTCAACAGGCGTGCCACCGGGGCAGATGGCTACGCGCTCGCCGTCTTCGATCAGCCGGGAAAGCCTCCTTTCCTGCAGCCGTAACCTTTCATGGCCTCCCTCATAGCTGTCTGTAACGGTCTTTCGATTATGGATTCCTTACAGCTTGAGGTCTTTAGATAGAATCCGAGCAAGGTGCCGAACTGTGCTCGGAAGCCATGAAGATGGGCCGCAAGTCGAACCAGTCCGTATCGGGATCGTAGCCGTTGAGTTCCGCGACTTCCGAGATGAACCGGCGTCCCGGCCGGCGTTCGAGGTGAATAAGCACGTTCAGCGAATCGCCAATATTGGCGCGGATGGCGGAGTACGGAATGTCTACCCCGCTAAGCAAGACACAGCTGGCAAATCGAGCGAGGCCTTGTTTGGCCGAATTCGCATGAATGGTTGAAATGGTTCCCGAATGGCCGGTGTTCAGAAGCTGCAGCAGGTCGAACGCTTCGCCGCCGCGGACTTCGCCGAGCAAGATGCGGTCGGGGCGATGGCGCAGGGCCGCCTTGAGCAGGTCACGAATTGGCACGGCAGGAATGCCGTTTTGTTCCTGCCGCGCCTCGAAACGGACCAGATTATCGTGGGGCAGCTGGATCTCAGCGGTGTCTTCGATCAAGAGAATGCGTTCATCGGGCGGGATAAGCTTGCCGAGAGCGGTGAGGAGGCTCGTCTTGCCGGAGCCCGTGGCCCCGCTGATGACCAGGTTGCGTTTTCTCAGTACGTAGTCTTCGAGAAGATTGGCGATCCGCCTGTCGAGCGTCTTGGTTCTTACCAAATCCTCGATCTCAAAATGCCGGGAATCGAACTTTCGAATGGTCAGGGTGACGCCGCCCAAACTGCACGGGGGAAAGACCGCGGCGACGCGGCTTCCGTCCGGCAGGCGCGAATCCAGAATGGGTTTCGACTCCGAGATGTCGTCGCCTAGACGCCGCGCGATGTTTTTGACAGCGACGGTCAAGAAACGCTCGCCGATCAAAACACCCGGAACCGGCTCGAGGAACCCGCCGCGTTCGATGAATACGCGGTCCGAACCGTTCACCATGACCTCGCTCACCGATTCGTCGAGGATCAGGTGTTCGATAGGCTTCAGGAAAGGAAGTATTGTTTCGAATCCGCACATTAGAGGACTCCTTCCGCCAGTTGCGCGAAATAGGATTTGTTCGGGTCGTTGTAGTAGGGCTTGAGGTAGCAGAACGAGGGAGGGATCGGATTGAGGCCATCATAGCCAACGACGACCGATTGCGCGTTGCGCAGTTCGGTGAAGGTCTTGGTGTCGAAGCGATAGTCGGCCTGCGTGTGGTAGCTTTTTGACGCCGTGATGTTGGCGCGGTGCGAGACGGCGTTGCCGGTCAGCAGGCTCACGCGGGCATCGTGTCCGCTTTCTGAAAGGTTGTAGCTGACCTTGAGCCGGTCTTCGCGTCCGCAGAGCTCGCTCGCAATCCGCGCTGAAAAATCATCGGTAAGCGTCAGAAAGATCTTGGTGCGGAAGGTCTGCAGCAGTGTGCGCCAGCTTTCACCGGGCAGTGCGGACCTTAGCGAGCTGAGACTCTGGGTGGCGATGATCGGAATGCATTTTGGCTGACGGGAGAGACTGAAGAACTTCTCGTCGCCGGTAGGGTCGTTTTCGCCGACCGTGGCGAAATGCTGATATTCATCGCACAGGAACATTACTTGCCGGAAGTGCTTGCCGGGATGGGCTTCGATTTCGGGCACGCGATTGAGTACGGCGCGCTCGAAATCGAGCTTCATCATCACGCCAATCGCTTTGGCCAGGCCGGGATTCATCCCCACCGGAAAATTGAGCGCGCAGACCTTGCCGTGCTCGATCAACCAGGAAAACGACGGCAACGGCGTACCGTACTTTTTTGCTTCATTTCTTTCGGAGTCGTAGCATTCACGCGGCGGGCAAAACACCCGTTTCACCTTGGGATTGTCGTCAAATAGGGAGAGAAATACGGAGATACCTTCGACGATCGATGTACGGAGCTTCGGCTCGATGCGCTTCCAATCCTCCGTGAACCAGCGCTTGACGGCCTCGAGCTGGCTCAGTTTGTCGGCATCGCATCGGTCGGGGTCGAGAATGGTTCTCTGCTCATGCGAGATGCGTTTCTCGCGCAGCAGTTCGCGGAGTTCCGGCGTGGCCGGCGCCACATACCGGCCTTCGCCCGGGAGGTGGCGGAACCCCAGGCCCGCCACCTCGGCTACGTGCTTTGAAAACACCTGTGGCGTCACCGCCACGTGCGGGCGGCCCAAGGTCTCTTCGGCTTCGCGAATGCGCGCTTCGAGCAACGGCGGCGAGATGGCGCATTCATAGACGTTAAAGAGGGTGACGTAGTCGTAGGCGACCTTGTGAAGCAGAATGATGAACTTCACCAGGTTGGTGTAAGCCTGCTGCCAGAAGGGCTCCTTGCCGCGGCCGAAGAGGTTGTTTAACAAGGATGCGATGCTGAAAGCCAACGCGTAGGCGTCGAGGTCGTTCTGGAGCGGGTTATACCGGAATTCGGAGTCCAGGCCGATTTCGACGTAGTCCTCGCCCCGTCCGCTCTGCTCGAGGATCTGCTTGATCTTGCCGCAGAAATCGCCTTTGACTTCAAGCACGATTCCCCCGATTCGCCTGGCGGGATCATGCGCCTCGAAAGACAGGATCTGCTGGGCGTAGGGAAACATGCAGCAGGAACTCTTTCCGCTTCCGACGGCTCCCAGGATCGCGATTCCGGTAAACAATCCCCGCTCGGGAATGACGAGCCAGCACGGGAATCGAGAAGGGCCGGGGCGGCGTGCATGGTGGACTTCACCCAAGACAACGAAGAGTTCTTTTCTCTTTCGCGGATCGGGATAGATGGGGAGCGGCCCAAGTCTCGCGCCGGGACGGAACTTCAGAGTTCCCACATAGAGTGCCGACAGCATCCCGAGATAGAGCATGTAGGGCGTCGTGAGGAGCGACACCTGGTAGATGCAGCGGAAACTCGTAAATGCCCGCGGCGCACGGCGGGCGATCACTTGCAAGAACACCTGGTGAGCCGGAAACGGCCTGCTCAAGGAAAGAAACGTTCCCGTCGCCATGGCCAGGATCGCGGCGACAAAGTATCGCGACGCAAGAAGGCGGCTAAAGATCATTTGCGTTCCTCGTGGACGGCTTCGGTCTGGACGTCCTTTAACGCCCGGCGCTCGTCGCGCCACTTGCGGTAGTCCAGGTCGCGCCAGAGGATCCTTTTCAGAACGCAATTCACGACATAGTCGGGACTGCTCTCGATGAATTGCGCGTAATCGTCTAGGAGCTCGCTTACGGGCTGCTCCAGGCGAAGCTCGCGCGTGAGAATGGCCGGCGGTTTCTTAACGATGGACATGACTTCCTCCTTCAGGATCGGTCTCGATGGACCGTCGATCGGTTGCAAAATCCGGGCTTCGAAGTGAACGAGATGGGGTTTATCGCTTCTATGAGGTTGTCGCGGCTGCCGTCGTCTACATCATCGGCAACCTGATTCTTGGCGTTCTTACGCTGCAGGGAACCGGAACCATCTCCACGCTGCAGCTGATTGGTTGGTTTCCGGTCCTGCTGGTTACGTTCGTGGCCTCGATCTACGTTCTGCTCAAGGTTCCGTCGTTGACCCACCAAATCTTCAGCGGCTCTGCCGGCGGAACCTCCGCCGGGATTCTCGAGGCCATCGCCGAAGGCAAGGGGCGGTAATGGATCGCGACGCTTCTTTTCATGACGCCAAGCGCCTGTACCTTGAGTCCTACGGCGACCCCATGGTGACCAATACCTATCTCAAAATCGCGCTGGTACTGGTTTCTCTCGTCGCCGTGGCGCTGGCGCTTATCGATCTGCGAACGATTCGCACGTTCCAGGACTTCCGGCCGCTGGTCATCCGCATTGACGACGTTGGCCGGGCTGAAGCCATCAACTACCACAATTTCGAATACAAGCCGCAGGATGCCGAGACCAAGTATTTCCTCTCGGAATTCACGAAGCTCTACTACCGCAGAAACCGCTACACCATCCAGAACGACTTCGCCAAATCTCTCTACTTTCTCGACGGGAAACTGGCCAATGGCATTCTCGACGCCTACCGCAAGGACGACATCATCCGGAAATTCCTGACCAACACCTCCTCGTCCGAAATCGATATCGACGTCAAGAAGGTCGCGCTCGAGGAACTGCAGAATCCGCCCTATCGCACGCGTGTCGACTTCTACATGGTCTATTACTCGCCCTCTGATCACAGCGAATTGAAGCGCGACCTCTACACGGCGAACTTTGTTTTCCTGTTCCAGCCACGGGTTCCGAACCAGCTCATTCCCATCAACCCCCTGGGCCTGACCATCTCCTATTTCCGCGAAGACCAGGCATTCAAATGAAGAATTTCGGCAGTCCGGAAAGGACCTAAAACATGATCGCCAACGCCCTGCTCATGACCCTTGCGATTTTTCTCGCCTACGTCTTCTGGCTCATGGATCAGCTGAAGTTTATGGCGCCTTACAAAGCTGTTCTTTTTGATGCCTACGGAACGCCGATCCTCCTTTCCGCGGCCGTTTTGTTCCTGAACATCTTCGGAGCCTGCCTGCTCCTGCAGCGAAAGTTCCTTCTAAAAGACACAGGCCGAAAGCTCTCTCATATCGACCGCCAGTTCCGGTTCCGGCAGATCGAGATGCCCCTGCCGGACGGAGAAGAGGCGCACGACCATGCCGCGTGAAATCTCCAACCCGGATCCGAGGGAGTCGAACGAAAGAGAATTTCGGATCACCCAGCCCGTCCCTGCCGAGCCGCAGCCTGAAGACGGCCCCCGGAACCTTGAGAGCGCGGCCGGTGCTGAACGCCTTCCCCTGCCGCGGCATAGGCCAAAGGCCTTGGACCCTTCCCGCCCCTACTCGTGTGCCAACCGGGTCTATCTGCTGCGCGAATCGGAGGTGCGAACTCTCACAGAGATAGGTACTTTCCGCGCCGTCGCGGCAGCAGACCTCGGCCGGCTTGCCTATGGCGGCGATAGCAAACGAATGGAGCGCGACGTCCGTCATTTGCGGGACGACGGTCTGGTCTCTGAAAAAGTTGTTCGCGCCGACCGCAAGAGCATCCTTCGTCTCCTGGCTCTTACGAGGGAAGGAGCCCACCTCGTCAAACAATCTGCTGTCGTCTCCGAAGATCAGACGCTCTATCACGGATTCGTAAAGCTCCACGAAGCGAGGCACGACGCCAGTCTCTATCGCCTTTATCACGCGCAAGCCCAGCGAATCGAGAGCTCGGGCGGACGCATCACCCGCGTCGTCCTCGACTATGAACTCCAGCGAAATCTGAATCGCGAGCTAGCTGGTCTCGCGTCATGGCCGGAAGAACGCGAACGGATCGCGCTGCGGCACGGGCTCGCGGTTGTCGACGAGAAGATTCCGGTACCCGACATGCGCATCGAGTACGACACGGCGGAAATGGAACGCGGACACTTGAACGTGGAACTTGCCACACGGAACTACCGCCCGCGGGCTCTTTCTGCGAAAGCAAGGGCAGGCTTTTCTCTCTACGCGCTCCCGGAAGACGCCCCGCGTCTCCGCCGGGTTCTCGATCAGCGAAGCATCACTGCCCCTATCGTTTCGCTATGACCGATGCGCGGCCCAAATTCGAAGCCGTTCAAGCCTTGGGCTATACCGAAGAAGAGTCCCGGTTCCTTTACCTGGTGGCCATGCATTCTGGCTATTTCGTGGCACGGCAGTTTCGCGGCTTCACCAGGTCTTATCCGGGCGAGCGCACACGGGTCTTCTCGCGCAAACTGCGGGCGCGGCACCACGCGCAAGTCCAGCGCTTTGCCGAAGCCGGCATCGTCTATCACCTCTGCTCGAAGCTTTTGTATCGCGAGATCGGGCAGGAAAATCTGCGCCATCGCTTCGATCACGAGTTTGACTACATTCGTTTACGCATCGCGATGCTGGATTTCGTGCTCGCAAACCCTGATAACCGCTACCTCGAAACGGAGTCCTGCAAGGTCCGCTATTTCTCGACGGAACTGGGCGTTCCCGAAAACGCACTGCCGGCAAAATCCTATCTTGGACGGCACGCAGAGCAGCCCGCCACGCGATATTTCGCGGATGGCTTTCCCATGTTTCTTCCGCCCTCGCCGGGGCCTCGCATCCTGTCCTTTACTTACATCCAGGATGCGGAAACGAGCCTTGCTGCACTCGCCCGCCACCTGCGCGGCTATCTGACGCTTTTCCGACAAGTCTCCGAATTCCGCTTCCTGTTCCTATCGGCGACAGACTTGCATTTCGCTAAAGCCAGCGAATTGTTTCGCGACTTGGTGATCACTCCGCTTGAACCAGGTTCCGCCAACGACCTGCTGCGCTACTTCACAGTCAGAAAGGCCTGGGAGCTCGGTCAATACGATTCGGTCACCGAAGGCGATCTGATCTTTCGTAATGCCGCCAGCGAGCGCTTCGGAAGCGCCAGGTTCGAACATTTCTACCGCGCTTGGACGGCTGGCCGGGTTTCCGGCGCGGAAATCCGCGAAAAGCTAGGCGGGAGGCGTACTGGAGGAAACAGCGCAACCAGCCCCAGAAGAGCCATTCGAGCTTCGGCACGATGAAAAACGGCACGAAAATCGGACCAACCAGCACACAGACGGCGGTGGCCACGAATCCGTAGGCAATCACCACGATGGAGACGGCCTGTGCGCCCGCGAGCAGGATAATGACCACCACATAGATGGCCATGCCCAGGAAGTCCGTCACGCCCGGCGCGTCGATGCGCGCTTCGAAGTCCCCGATGCGATTGACGATGGTTTGCAGCTCGGCCTGGTTGATCCGGTTGGCGAGGAACTGCGCTTCGTCCGTAATCAGGTTGTGAAAGCTCACGCCAATGCCCGGAAGGGGAGTGCTGTAGTAATGGGTCATGGCAAAGCCGAAGGCGATGGTCAGGAGCAGGCTGGCAAAGTGGTCGAACTCGAAGGTGTGCTTGCCGCTGGCTGCCGAGAGTGCGGACCTGGCGCCAAACCAGACCACCAGAATGGTCGCGAACATGCGAAACAGGTTCTGTCCCATGGCGTCGAAGAAGCCGAGGTTCTGCGTCAGGAGATCGTTGATCGCCTGATAGATGAACTGCAGGAAATCGGTCTGCATGATCTGGCTCCTTCGGCGCTCCCTGGCTACGGCATGCGGAAGTTCTCGAGGGAAGCGGTCAACGTGCCGGTGACCTGGTTCATGTTTCCGGCCAGGCTGGCGCGCCGACTGATATCGGCATGGATGGAGTTGGCGGTCGTCTCGCGCTGTTGTTTGGCGGAAATGACCTGCTGTTCAAGAAGGGCGGAGAGGAGTTTGTTCGAGTCCAGGACGGATCGCAGCGTCAGCACGCTCGACGCGTTGATCTTGTTGAGCACCTGGACCTCGCTGTTCAGGTCGGGATCTCCCGAGAGCGAGTCCTGCTCGAGATTGCTGATGCGGGCCTCAAGTGCCTGGCCATTACCGCGAATCGAGCCAATGGTCAGCAGGGCATTGGTATTGGCGCCGTCCGCGAGTTCGACTGAGGCGTATTGGGACTTCACACGCGCCAATTCGTCCGCGGCCATCCCGGAAAGTGCCGCTTGGTCGTACACATCAAGTGAAGTGGTCGCCTGCCGGTATCCCACAAACACGCTGTCCGTTTGGCCGGAGTTCGCGCCAGAGATCCACGTTCCGGTATTCGAATAGTTGTCGGCGGCCGTGACGTTTCGCCAGGGTGCAAACTCGGCGCGATAGCGGGCCGGCATATTTTGCAGGTTGCGGGACATCCGGAGCGCCAGCTGGTAGTGCGAGACAAGCTGGGCGTAACTGTTGCGCAGTTCTGTGAGCTGCTGCTGCAACTGGTAGTAGCGCAGCAGTGCGTTGTGATAGTTGGTCGGGTCGTAGACAATTCCGCCGAATTGGGCGCTGGCGGTGGCGACAGAAACAGCGGCCAGCAGGAGGAAAACCAAGAGTCTTTTTGGCACGAACTTCATCCTTTCTTCTCCTTCACAGGTTTTTAGGCATGGTGTGGCTTGCGTAGTCGGGCAGCGCGAGGTCGCCCGACAGATAGACTTTGACCCGGTGCCCCTCGCGAATGGTCACGGTCGGAAGTACGTTCAGGAAGCGGTCGAGGACTTGCGCCGACGATTGCGCGGTGCTCTGCGCGATGCCCTGTCGCAACAGATCGGTGCCCGAGGCGGTCAAGGCGCCCGAAGTGCCGGCTTCGGCGGCAGCGCCGATGGCACCGATGGCGAGCGAAACGCCAAAGATGCGTAGGTAGTGGTTGTTGACCTGATCGCGCAGGCCGGCGTCGCCGATCTGGTTGAGCCCCTGGAAGTGATCGAGGCTTGCGGAATAGCCGTCGGGCATCACCAGGCGGTGAAAGGTGACAGCGAGACGGGTCTGTCCGAACGTCTCGACGCGGCGGGTCTCGCCGAGAACCCTGCTGCCGGCCGGAACGAGAAGATGCTGACGGTCGTGCGAATAGACGTCATTCGTCACCAGGCACTCGACGGGGCCGGCGAACCCCCCATCGAGGCGATGAATGAGAGTGGTTTCAAGTACGGTTCCTTCCAAAAGAACGTAGGTCTTGCCGGCGGCCGAAGGTCGAATTCCCGGTGCGGCAGCCGGACTCAGCGGTTCCTCCTTTCGGTCATGATCAGCGGAATTCTTAGAAGCCGGAGCTGCCGCTGGCATAGGCTGTGGCTTCAGTAAGTCAGCGAGCTGCGCTACGTCCGGATGCGACTCATGTACACTCGGGTTTTCCTGCGCTTGCGAGGCAGGTTGCTTTCGGTAGCTGAGTGCCACATTCGAGGCGAAAAGCGAAAGATAGGCCCGTTTCTTGCGTTCGGATTCGAGAGGGTCCTCCTGCCGCTCTAATTGAGCCCGCCCGGGACTCTCGGCAGGAGAGGCTCCTGCTTCGGCGCCATTCACCCGGTTCTGCCGCTCTAGCGCAGTTTGCGCGATCACCTGTTCGCGCTGCAGCTCCTCGATTCGCTTTTGCAGCTCGACGATTTTTCCCTCGTTGACCTCCAGCGGCTGCGGTAGCGCAGGCGTCCTGGGCCCGGCTTGCGAGGGCGCGGGCGGCTTTTTCCCGCCCGTGAGCCACATGATCAAAACCATGACTACCGCGAGGCCCGCCAGGATCCACGACTGCACGTTTTTCGGAACGAGCCCCGGAGGTTGGGGGGATTTGTCCTCTATCGCTGGAACAGAACTCATCGGCTTCCCTTATCTCGCAGAGCGTTGGCGCGCGAATGTCAGTTTCTTTTTGCCGAGCGCAAGATAACCGGCGTCGATCACCTTAGGAATGATGTAGACGCCGTTTTCGAGTTGGAACGACACCAGGTTGGGCTTGCCGTCCTTGATTTCGTAAAACACCGGCTTTTCGCGCGCTGCGGACTGGATGTAGGTGAAGGCATCGTCGTGATAAATCGCAGAAACCAGAAACGGCTCGCCCGCCCATTTGGGTTTGAGTGGATAGTCGAAGCGCAGTTTCGTGACGTACGTGGAGCGGAACCGGCTTACTTCTTCCGCGGCCCGCGTTTCGGCTGCGCGGACCTCGTCGGCGTTTTGCCGGCGGAGATCGGCCAGCTCTTTCTTGTAGGCTTCGGCTTCCGCAGCATGCACGTAGCCGCGAAGAGCCGTTCCCACAGGCGAGGTCTCCTTGGGTTCGATGAAGAGCTTCAGGTCCGGCTGGGCTGCGGAATCGCCGCCAATTTCCATCAACAAAAAGGAATAGACATGGCCGCTTGCGGTAACCAGGTTCAGATTGCTGCGAATACCGGACTGGGCCGGATGGACATAGCAGAGGTTGTGCGAACCGTTGATGATCCAGAACTCGCGGTCGCCGGTCGTGAAGTCGAGAATCTCCTCGTCGTCGGGCAGTACGATGAGCGTCGAGAAGCGAAGCCTGGCGCGGACCTCGACGATATCTTCCTTGGCGTATTTGACGACACGCGCGCCGGTTTCGGCCGATAGGAGTATCGGGAACCCGCATTCGGCGGCACAGCCCAAGAGTAAAAAACAACCTCGAAGCAGATACCTGTGGACGACTGAAAGAGATTTCATCGGCATGACTCCTGAATGGGATTCCTCACGGCAGCGCTCCCGCCAGTACATCGAGGCCTTTTTCAAACCCGAACGCTTCGAAGGCTTCTTGCCGCTTGCGGTTGTCGTAGGGATCGTTGGTGTAGAGCCAGTAGCTGCGGCGATCGACGTGGAGGTTTGCGATCTTGGCGAGTTCCGGCGTCTTGATCAGGAACTGCTGCTTCGGCAGGAGCGCTGCGATCAGAGCGATTTCCGTGTCGTTCAAGTGGAACTGACGCCGGTAGAGGTCCTGGTCCATGTCGGGATTGGCCAGGAAGATCTTGGTAGCACAGCTTTCGACGATGACGTCGAGCAGCTCCGAGCGCTTGAGTTCGTCAAGCGATTGCGTCGAGAGAATCATGGCGGCGTTGTGCTTGCGCCAGGTCTTGAGTGCTTCCGTGACGTACTGCCGGATGCTCGGGTTTTTCAGAAAAACCCAGGCTTCGTCGACGAAAAACGCTTTGAACTTGGAAGCTAGATCGTTATTCGTAATGGCTTCGTTCGCGCGATGCAGGATGTAGAAAAGCAGCGGTTCGAGCAGTTCCGGGTAGCGGCTCATCTGCTGGAAATCGAAGCACTGGAACCGCGAGAAGGAGATGGTGTCGGCCGGGTTGTCAAAGAGAAATCCAAACTGGCCGCCCCGCCGCCATTTCGTAAGGCCGTTCGCAATCGGGCGGGGCAGCGTGTTGGCAAGAACGTCGAGGGTCCTCAGCGAAGAATCGAGAGAGTACAGGTTTTCAATCTGTTGGTAGAGTTCGCGATCTTCTGCCGGACCAAAAGCTGCGAAATTTCGGCCGAGAAGCACCTTCAAAAATAGGACCTGGAAATCGAGATTCGATTTGGTGGGCGGGAGGCAGAAGGGGTTGATGGACACCTCGGCGGATTCGCTGCCGACGCGCAGGTAGCTGCCGCCAAAGAGCCGTGTGAGGCTCTCGAAACTCCCGCCAAGGTCGAAAATAAAGGTTATGGGGGCGTATTTCTGCAAATTGGTGATCAAGAAATTGAGCAGGAAGGATTTCCCGCTGCCGGTGCGCCCCAAAATCATGGAGTGCGCGGTGTCGCGGTAGTGCAGGTTCAGGAAGTACGGCGTGCCGTGATTGGTTTCGAGCACGGCCAAGTATTCCTGGCGCAGGTGCGCGTTCCAGGTCGAGCCCGAATGGAGCGTAAACAGGAAGGAAAGGTCGGCATAGTTGGTGTTCAGAAGGTAGAGAGTGCGCAGGTTGAAGGGATGATTCCCAGGCACCGCCGCCAGGAAGGCATAGAGAAGGTTGTAGCGCTCCTCATAGAGCTGGGCGTCATGAATGCTGAAGACCTTGTAGAACTCGGCGGCAGCCCTTTCGACCGACGAGAGCTCCCGGTCGTAGATGACGACGGTCAACGAGAACCGGCCGAAGTAGTTGCCGCGCAGTTCGATTTCTTCGATCCCCTGCCCGAGTTCCCGCACCTGGGATTCCTTGGCATCGTCAGAAAGGACGTCCTCGCCCGGCCGGTCATTCAAACTGACCTGGCTTAAAAAGGAACGCTTGGAGTTGTGGAAATGCCGGCGCTTGGCCTGGATCGAGCGTCGCGTCTTCCCGGGTTCTTCCTTCTTCCACTCGGTAACGACGTGGTAGTTGGCTCTAACGTCGAGCAGGCCCTTCAGCAGGAGCGGAAACGTGTGCGCCGAGGGTTCCTTGAGGGTAAGAACCTTGACGTAGTGGTCGCCTACGCGGAGAAAGTTGCGGTGGCACTCGAGGTGCGATTCCGAGAGAAAGTAATCGAGAAAGGTGTCGCAAAAGAGTTTCGCCCCATCGAGCTTCAGGGAATCGAAGTTCATCGTTCGCTTGAGGACGACGAAGGCTTCTTCCTTTCCGAGAGGACGAATTGCGACTAAGTCGCTCACCTGGGTTCGGAAACTTTCGACCTTCTGCTGCAAAACGGCTTGGGCCCGGTCGATCTCCCACTGATCGAGGCGCACGCGGGTTCGGGATGAAAGACGCGAGCGGAGTTCCTCGAGTGAAGCCCGGGGATTTGCTGGGAACTCGAGAATCGAATTGGCAAGCGAGCGGCGGGCGGCCAACGCCGGACACAGCACGACGAGAAAGATGGAAAGCGAAAAGAGCGAATCGGCCTTCTCCGCGAGGTAGGCCATCCGGCCGCGGATGGCCGAGTCCACGATCGGGTCTCCCGAGTAGCTGTGCGGTATTGCCTGTTCGTTTCTCTTAAACAGCAGCTGATAGACGCGGTAGTTTTCATCGAACAAGCGAAGGGCTGACTCCAGGCGCTTGGTCAGGGCGTCGACCGCCGTCTGGTCGAGGCATTCGTAATCGATCCCTTCGAGTTCGAGAACCGTGCCCAACTCGCCGGTTTTGGTAAGAAAGGTTTCTGGGCCGACGAACCCGAAGAGATTCACCATGGCGTTGAGAGAGCCAGCTTCGTTGTAGTTCTTGAAGAGTCGCTTCAGATTCAGCACGGCGTTCCTCTGCTCACCAAAACCGCTTCGAACTTCGCGGGGTCGTACTCTCTGCGGAGTTTTGCCGCAAGAAAGAGAAGCCGAAGAATTTGCGGGTCTGTTGCGGTGGCCCAGCGTGCCAGCAGGAACAGCACAAGGAAGATGAGCGCGCCCCCAACGAAGCTGCCGAGGAGGTTGAAGGTGGCTCCTCCGAGACACATGGCGAAAAAGAAGAGCTTTCGCTCCGCGCCAAGGATCGTCAGCGGCCGGGAAAGAGACCGCAGCACGGGATGGATCCGCCGCTCCTGAACCATGGTGCGTTCTCCCTTGCCCTGCGCCATCACGGAAATAGCCACGCTAGGAAGTTGACCGCGGCGATGGCCATGCCGACGCCAAAGAGCACGCCCGCTAGAACGCGTTTCGAACCTCCTTCACCGAACGCAAAGGTCAGGCCCGAGACGACGATCGCGACCAGAGAGAGTCCGCGGGCGATGGTGCTGGTGAAGGCCTGCTGCAGGACGTTGACAGCGTTTTCCCAAGGGGAGTTCGCTTGGCCGAACACTGGGGCCGCAATCACGAACGCAAAGAACAAGAGTGCAAGGCCGCGCATCGAAGCTCGGAATCGGCAAAACCGCAAAAAAAGTCTCTTCATGGATTCCTCGCGAAGGGTTCAAGGAAAAAATCGGGGAGATTCACGCCACCTACCACGGTGCTTTCTGACCCTGGCGGACTCACGAGGACGACGAGCCAAACATGCTTGCCCTCGCCTGCGCCCTATTCGCCACTGGCCTATCCGGCGTGAACTCCCCTCTATCCATCCATTCAGTGGCAGCGAGCGAAAATGTGTCGCATGCGTGTATGTCTTCAGCCCACGGCGGGAGCGCTGGCGATTCGGCGTAGCTTGGCGAGAAGTCGCTTCATCCGTTGGCGGACGGCGTTTGACGAAATCGCATTGGACTCGGCAACTTCTTCGCCGGTATTGCCGTCGAGCTTGACCTGGAACAACAAATTCAATTCGGAGTCGTTGAGAAGTCCCTGTGCGAAGCACCTGCGCAGAAAATGTCGTAAGGAAGCGTTACGTTCGATGACTTCATCGTCGTCTCCTGACTCACTGCAAGGCCCTGCATATTTTTCCGCAGTCTCAAGGACCGATCCTTCGTGCGCGGCCCATTCAAAAAGCTGTCGCTTCAGAGCGCGGGCCAGAGCAAAGGCAAGGTGCGACTGGCGATTTCGCATCGGTTCAGAGCGCAGCAGCTCGAGGAATATGCTTAAGGCCTGTTGCACGATGTCTGCTCGGGCGAGCTGCGCTTGTTGTTTTGCGATGCGGCGAACCGTGGCGTGAAGCACCGGAACGAAGGCGACGATGAGCAGGGCCTCGACAAACTGCGGATCGATGGAGCGAGCGGCCAGCAAATCACGCAGCAGTGTATCCGAGGCAGGACCGGCCCTTGTGGCCTTGAGGTGGGCCAGCAAACCGAAGGGCGAATCAAACCTTGAGAGAACGCTTGCGGTTGAGCCGCGCAGCATACCGTAGGTCGCTAACGACGAACCGAGTTCCGCCGCAAGCTGACTTTCGATTTGACAAAGGAGACAGTGGCAGGTTGGTCGCGGAGGCATGGGGCTTCCCTTCTCTTCAGGCCGCACGCGAGCTTCATGCGGAAGGGGACATACCCCCGGCCGTGAAGGGACTCAAGATTTCTGCTGACGGCAGCGGGGACGAAACCATCGAGCATGGTCCGCGGGCATTAAGCGCCGGCGGAGGAGGCGTATCTTCCTCGCACCAGCGGAAGCCCGTGCAAACTTTTTCCAAATTGGCAGGAATGCAGGACAACTCGGCGGGCTTGGCTAACGGCCGGGGATCCGGTGTTCCCTATAACCAGCAACGCACTCTTGCTTTGTAGGCCGCGTATTCCTCAGTAAAGCGCGCTTCCAGATAGCGCTCCTCGCGCGGTATGACGACGAACGACATCACGGAAAGCGTGGGAAGCAGGGTCACCAAGAGCCAGGCGTCATTGACCGCGAGCGCGAGTCCAGCCTGAAAGAGCGAGAACGCGAGATAGATAGGGTTGCGGCTGAACCGGTACGGCCCGGTCGTGACGATGGTGGTAGTCGGCCGATTTCCGGGTACCGGCGTGCCCGCCAGGCGGAAGGTTCTGATCGACCAAGTGAAGAGCGCGACCGCAAAAGCAGTGATCAGCACACCGAACGGCCTTGCCACGCCGGGAATGAATCGAATCGGCCACGCAAAATGCAATGCCAGTCCCACGAGAATCGCCGCGAGGTAGATGATCGGGGGACGCGCCAAGCCGAGATTCGCGGCAAGCGGTATCGGCTGCTGGTTTTGCGAAGTTCCTTCGACCATATCGTCGGCTAGCCCTGAGCCTAGTCTAGCCCTGTGGGCAGCCGCGTCCGAAAAGGTTCGCGGAAGCTGCGATGCGATCACGGGATAGGGAGAAGCCGTGGTATGGTGGTCATTGAACGATGGTCCGTCTCCAGCCACTCAGTCATGAATCAAGCTAGCCTGGAGCGTAAACCGGAGGCGAGTCAGAGCGAGCGCATGTGACCAGCCTTAATTGTTGTTGATTTTCGTACGCTCGCGGTCTTCAGGGGCGTCGCTCCCCTCGTCTCTTGACTTTTGCTCGCTTGCGCCCGGTCGGCCGAACGTTCTTTCGGCCCGTCTTCGCGTTCTTATCGACTCGCAGTTTCCAAGCCGTTTGCAGGGCACCCGTCAGTACATCCTTGTCCGCTGCCGCCAGGCGAATGTGTGTGTGCCCCATCCTTCCCCACCCGCCAGGGATCGGCAGGAAAGCTTCGGGTGCTTCCTCCACAAACGCCGCCTGCTGCTCTAGCGTAAGCATCAGGTTTCCGTACCCATCTGCTTGCGAGGCCAGGGAAGCAAATTTCCGGCCTCCTACTCGAAAAGCTGGCAACCCGGAGTGGGAGTACTCTTCCACGCCATCCAGGCTCAGTGCAATCCTGCGAAAGTCTGCTGCGTTCATCGGTCGGGTACGGAGTATCGAACAGCGTCAGGGTATCACTCTCACTCCTTCTGGATTTGTTTTCGCGGGTCGCGCCAGCTCGCTCGCGAGCCTGTGATCCTCCATCTGTAAGTCCCTCGGCTTCGCGGCTAATTCCCTGGCGCGTGCTCCGTAATGGATTCCGTCTTCGCATCCCAGTAGATCTTCTTGCCGGACCAGTACGCGCGCGTTGCCATCATGCAGGCGACGGAATGCGAGAATCCGTGGTGAACCGTGGCGTTTGGCTGGGTGCGGCTACGCAAACAATCGAGCCAATTCGTCATGTGCGAGGGCTCTTCGTCTCCCATCCACGGCGGAGGAAGCGTTCCATTGGGGCTCAGCGAAATGTCCTTGACCGCCCGCCGGCTGTCAACCGTTGGGTCATCTTCGTGATTCCCCTTTTCTTCCACCATTTGCCAGCGCGGACTGCCTTCTCCACCCTGATTGATCATGGTTGCCTTCTTTCCCATGATCCGTGTAAAGCCTGGCGCGTCGTTGCCAAAGCTTGTCGAGTAGCTGACCAGCAGCCCCTGCGGATAGGTGAAAAGAGCCTGGAACGTGTCGGGATTCTCCCTGCCATCCTGCCAGGCGAAAACGCCGCCATTGGCAACAACCGACGCTGGATACTGTTCGTTTAGGAAAAAGTGGCAGAGGTCAATGCCGTGACTCAGCCACTGATCGGAAATGCCGCTGGAAAAATCTTTATACAAACGAAATTCGAAATAGAGCTGCGGATCGAAGGGACGATAAGGCTTGTTCACGAGCCAAGCGCGCCAATCCGTGTCCTGCTCGCGGATCTGCTTCACTTCGGGGCGCCCGCGCCACCGCGGCCCATGATAGTTCCATACGATTTCGTACTTGGTAACTTCGCCCAGCACACCCGAACGAATCAAATCCCGCACCGCAATTTGATAGGGCTCACTGCGATGCTGCGTGCCGATTTGCACGATGAGATTTCGCGAGACCACTGCGTCGCGCGCCGCCTTCACCTCCTCCAGCACATTGCCCATGGGTTTTTCGCAATAGCCGTCCTTGCCGGCTTCGGCCACCAACTTTAGAAGCGGCGAGTGCGAGTGCTCGGGAGTGGAGACAATCACCGCGTCCACGTCCTTCAGCGCCAGCAGTTCCTGCGGGTGCCGCAGCCCGCGCGGCGCCTTGCCGTAGTACTTTTGATTGGCCGCGACCGCCCGCTCGAGATTCTGCGCCCACAAATCGCAAACCGCCGTCATTTCAGCTTTCTTGTCGTCCTTCAGGCGGGCTACGATGCCGTCGAGTTCGCTGCCGCGATTCCCCACGCCGATGTGCCCGAGGGAGATCCGATCGTTGGCCCCGAGAATCCGCGTGTAAGACAGAGCCGTGTTCGTCAGTGCCGCGCTCCCGACCGTCATTACCGTCCCCTTGTGCAGGAATTCTCTCCGGTTGAACCTGCCTTCCGAGTTCTCCATTGGCTTTCTCCCATAACCAGATTCCGAATGCCGCAGACTTCCCGGCAGAACATCAAACGATCATCGTACTCCCAACACCCGTCTCCGGCCCGTTAGTCCGGCAAACCCAGCAGCTTGCCGAGCGTTCCGCCCATGATCATTTTGCGCGTGCGTCCGGGAACGTCACATGCCTCGAACATGGCGTGATACTGCCCCATCACACCATCAATGTTTTGCAAATCGGTGTCGGATCCAAACACGAGCTTCACGAAAGCACTGGTATCGCCGTCGGGTGTTTTGGAGTCCTGAGGCTGCCCGGACCACCAGAAGATTCTCTTAAAATCCGCCAGCCGGCCGTGCATCTTCGTTAACGAGGATCCGCTGAGGTCGAAGAACACGTTCGAGTTCCAGCGCGCGATCTCAGCCGCCCATTCGTATTCCGGATTGCCGCAATGCGCGCCAAGAACGGTGATCTTGGGAAACCGCCGGGCGATTTCTTCCAAATGAATGGGGCGCATCCGGCCCGAAGCCACGTCTTCCGGTTCATCGAACTTCTGCCGCAAGACAATGCCGGTATGAAAGAGAACGATCCATCCATAGCGGTTCGCCAGTTCGTACACCGGAAAGTAGGAAGGATCGTTGTACGGTTTCTTGACGAACTCCAGCTCGCCGAGTCCTCGGTAGCCCAAGCCATGCAGCTCTTCGACTTGCTTCACCACGTCGGGCGCGTCCAGATCCACAAACCCAAAGGGAATGATCTGTTTTGGATATTTTCCTGCAGCTTCCGCAACCACTTTGCGGCTTGAAAAAGGGGTCAGCATCAGCGCGGTGAGGTTCAGCCGGTCTGAAACCTTAAGGAAGTCTTCGATGTAGTTGGCATTCTTCTCATCGAAGTGTACGTGGATATCCACAACCCGGCCGTCCGGTCTGCCGGAGGCGTCTTTCTCCCTCTCGGACGCCTGCTTCATCGTTGTAAAACCCCGAAACGGTGAATCCGGCAACATGGCCGCGGCGGCCGTGCTTGCTAAGAAATGTCTGCGGGAAATGCTCATATCGGCTCTCGCGTGATGCTCGGCTCGGCCGACGGCCCGGAAGCTGGCGCGTAGGTCGATGCTAACCTGCGAGGCATCTCATTCACCAGAGCAGCTTCAGCGCGAACTGCAGTTGCCGGTTGCTCGCGGCCGTGCTGCTGATGGTATTGAATTCGCCAAACAATGGCGTCGCCCCGCCGGATGTCGCGTCCTGGAACGGGTTGGGCATGGAAAAAATCGGATGATTGAGGACATTGAAAGCCTCGAAACGGAACTGCAGTTTCAAGCGTTCGGTGATGCTGGTGATCTTCATGGAGCTGAAGTCAAAGCTGACGTACTTGGGTCCACGCAGAACGCTCCGCCCGGCGTTGCCGAATACCTCCTGAGACGTCGGAAATGCGATGGCCGACGTGTTCCACCAGTTCAGGAGTTGCTTCGGGCCATCATTGGGATTTCCAACGATGTCGCAGTTGTCCTGTTCGAATAGAATGAAATTGACGGCGTCGTCGCTGGTATTCAGGCAGGAAGCCGGCAAGCCGGTGCGGACCACGCTGATCCCGCCGATCTGCCAGCCGCCGAACAGCTTCTCGACCGGTCCCGACCAGCTGTTTCCCCAGTGCCTGCCCTTGCCAAACGGCAGTTCGTACAGCGCGCTGTTGACCCAATTGTACTTGGCATCAAAGACCGAAGGGCCGTAGTCGAGCCTCAGATCGTAAATGTGTGGGGTGGCTTGTCCGAATCCGCCGTCCCGCGTGGCCGAGGCCGTATCCATCGTTCTCGACCACGTAAACGAGCTGAGAAAGGAGAAGCCTCCCGAAAAACGCTTCTCCACCTTTGCCTGCAAGGAGTTGTAATTGGCCGAAGTGGCGTTTTCAAAGAGGTTATAAAACGAGCCGAGAGATGGATACTTCGGAGCTTGCGGCGTCGGATCGATGACCTTGTCCCCTTGCATCACAGGGAACGGCTGATTTTGGTCCGTCAGGTGCGGCAAATGGGTGGACGCCGAACCCACATAGGCGACCTCAAACGTCAAATCACGAACCAGTTCCTGCTGGATGCCGAAACTCCATTGCTGAACACGAGGGGTCTTCAAGTGCGGTTCCACGATGAACATGGACGGCGTAATAATAGTTTGCGAGGTGTTTGAGAAGATCTGGTCCACGATCGAATACGGAGTTCTGCGGATGAACTTGGCCGAGCGCGGGGCGTTACGCGCGAAGTCAAACCAAGGGTCGGCGTTCATTGGCGAATAGAAAATTCCCGCTCCGCCGCGGATAACCGTCTTACCGTGCCCGAAACCCGGCGTCCAGGCAAAGCCGAAGCGCGGAGAAAAATTGGTCTTGTCCGTAAAAACCAGGTTGTGAGTAAGCCGGTTGTCTCTTACAAAAGGCAAATAGGTTGGCGAGGACGGGTCGGTATCGAACGACACGGCCGGAAAATCCTGGTAAGGATCGCCGCTTCCGGGCCGCACGACGGTTGGCGTCGACCCGCTTAGGTCCACATTGACCATGGAATCCTTCAGATCGTGCCAGTAGGGCGCGACCTCGTAGCGCAGGCCAAAATTCAGGGTTAGATTTCGCAGCAGCTTGAAGTCGTCCTGAACATAGTAGGCCTGCGTCCAGCGGAACAGGTGGACGTGGGAATCTCCGGTGGCCACTTCAGAATCGCTGCTGATGCCGAGCAGATACGACGCTAGCGTCAGTCCTCCGACTGTATTGCCCAGCGCATCGGGAACCGTGGCCGTGGCCACAGCCGGATTCGTGAAGGAGGCGCGCGCGATGTTATGCGACAGCAAGTTCAAATTCTCATGCCGGAAATCCGCGCCGGCCTTGATCACATGGCGGCCTTTAATCAGAGACCAATCGTCCGCAAACTCATACGTCGCCTGTACCTTCTGCAGGGGATGACCAAACGCGTCTTCTCCTAAACTCTCGAAGTTGTCGCCCGACCCGGTGAAGTTCGGCGTGCCGAAATCGATAGGATCGTCCGAAGCTCCGGTGATGCCAATGTCTTGCGAGACATTGTCCTTGCCGGCCAGCGGGCCCACGCGGCTGCCTTTGGCACGGACGTAATTCACCTTCGCTTCATTCACCATGTTCTGACGAATGGTCCAGACATAGTGCAGACCGAAGGTCGACGTTTTCACCGCCTCGGTAAGATTGCGAACCGGGATGACGTTGTTGTTCACCACGTCTTCACGGCCCCAGGAATAGCGGCCCCACAGGTTCATGGTGGGACTGATTACATAGTCGACTCGGCCGGCAGTCTGGTCGTGATCTGTCGGAATTCCGACCACCGCCCGATAGTTGTTCACTATGCCCGGGCTGTTCGGCGCCGGCACATAGGGTGTGGCCAGGAACGCGGAGGCTGCGGCATTCCAGCATGGCTGGGGGATCTGCATCTTGGGCCAGGGCACGTCGGTAAGCGGATTTGGGTTGAAACACCCTGCCGGCAGTGTATTCCCCGGCCGAAATGCCGGCGAGCCATCCGGGTTCTTATCGTGCGGCATATAGATGGGAGTGCCGTAATCGGAGAAGTCTCCATTCTTGACGTTGGCCGTGGGCACGGTGGCTTGCTCGTTAGCGCTGGTGCGATCGCGCAGGCCTTCGTATGCGACGAAGTAAAAGAGCTTGTCTCGCCGGATTCTTCCGCCCGCGGTCGCTCCAAATTGGTTCCGCTTGAAGGGCGGTTTTGCGGCGTGAGGATCACCCGCGTTGATATCGTTGAAAAAGTCTTTCGCATCCAGCGCGCTGTTGCGCAGAAAATCATAAGCCGTCCCATGAAAGTCGTTCGTGCCTCCCCTGGTGACCGCATTGATTTGCGCGGCGCCGCGCCCAAACTCCGCGGTATAGGAATTGGTTTGCACCTTGAATTCCTGGATTTCATCAATCGAGGGGATGGCAGCGACGGTGTTGAAGTCCGGCGAAGTGTTGACCGCGCCGTCGAGAAGGAAATTCGTATCCTGCGCCCGCGCTCCGCCGACCGAATATTGATCGGTCACGCGCCTCCCGACGTCGCGAACCTCCTGGAATGACGTGTTCTCATCCTTGGTAAACGTCACGCCAGGTCCCAGAGTGGCGAGATCCAGAAAGTTGCGGCCATTGAGCGGCAGGTCCACGACCCGCTTGTTATCGATCACCTGCCCCACTGTGCTGGACTCGGTCGATAGCAACGGGGCCTCGGTTGTCGCGGTGACTGTTTCGCTCATCGAGCCCACGACCAGCGTCACATCCACACGCGCCTTCTGGTCCACCTGCAGCTCGAATGCGGGAACCGTGGATGTCCTGAAACTCGTATGCTTTACGGTTATGGAATAGTGGCCCGGCTCGAGAGACGTCACGGTGTAGTCGCCCGTGCCCGTCGTGCGCGTCACATGCTGGGTGTTTCGTTCGACGTTGGTTACAGTGACCTCCGCGCCGGGAACTCCTGCTCCCGACGGGTCAAAAACAATGCCGGTGACACTTCCCGTACCAATCTGCGCAGAAACGTTCTCCGCGCCTAGCCCACCTACCAGCAAGCAAAGTCCAAACAAAACGTGGATTCGGCTTCTCCGTCCGATCATAGTTTCACCACCCGTTCCGGAAGAGATTTTGGCCCCTCGAACGAAAGCGATGCACATCCTTAACCCGATTCGGAAGACTAGCGAGGCTAACCCCTGTACCTTGGGCAGAGCATACCTCCGTTCAGGCCTCTCTGCACACGTTTGTTTTTGTGGTCACTGGCTTCGCAGAGAGCGCCAGATTGTGGCCGAAGGGCTCTCGCCGAACCTGGTCCGGTATTCCTTTGCGAACCGGCCAAGGTGTAAGAACCCCCAGCGAGTGGCGGTATTGGTAACCGTGGTGTCCTGGGTTGGATGCCTTAGGTCGTTCTGCACTCTTTCAAATCGGATCTGTCTGAGGAATTCGAGAGGCGTGTAGCCTCGGTGCCGATGAAAAGCATATTGAAGACTTCGGGCACTCGTACAGCCCACTGTGGCTAAGTCTCCGAGCGACAGAGGCTGGTCTGTGTTTTCCAGAATGAATTCCTCCACCGCGCGGACCTGCCAAAGAGAAAGCATCTTTTCCGGTGCGACGAGGAACTTCGAATAGTTGTGCTGCAAACCTTCGAGAACGACGGTCACGAGCAGCCGTTCGAGGTTCCGAATCCCTCCGTTCTCTGATCCACGACTTTCTGTCTCAGCTGGGATACACAGTTCTGCAGGCCGCAAACGGCTCCGATGCGATGTACCTAGCGCAAAACCACAAGGTACCCATCGACCTTCTATTGACGGACATAGTGATGCCGGGAATGAGCGGACGGGAGCTGGCTCAGAATTTCGTAATCAAATACCCGGCCGCGAGAGTTTTATACATGTCGGGCTACACGGATGATACGATCGTCCGCCACGGAATCGAAGAAGGCGCCGTGGCGCTCCTTGCTAAACCCTTCACCATGGAAGCGATCGCGCGAAAAGTACGCGAAGTGTTGAAATAAACGTCCAGCCCGCAGGTTGTCAACGAGCGACTGATCTCGGCGCTTGTCGATCTGACTCATTTCAGTCTACTAACACCAAACAAGGGCTACCGACGCGGTCGGCAGCCCTGCTGCTCCTATCCTTTATATATATGGCTTCCCGAGGGCTGCCTGGTTACCGCTTCAATGCGGCGCGGACTCCATCGCCAGTCTCGAGCGCGTCTCTTCAGTCTCTCGTGCGTAACGACAGAGTGGAATCATCCCGGAATCGGCCAATCGTTACGCTTATGATAGGGGTAGATGCCCGGAAGGAGGATCAATGCCCCCTAGTACGTGTGGAATTTTGGAATCCTCTTTGTACGTTGGCGATGTGCCCCGTTCGGTTCACTTCTACGAAGAAGTCTTTGGCTTTCACGTGATCAGTGATTTTGGCGAACGCGGCTGCGCATTGCACGCGGGCGCACATCAAGTTCTGCTGCTCTTTAAAAAGGGAGCGTCATGTACCATTCAATCGCCGCACGATGGTGATGGCGAGCTACACGTCGCCTTCGCCATGCCAGCTGGTGAAATGACTCACTGGGAGTCGTGGTTGCAGGCGAAGGGAATAGCTGTGGAGGAACGGCGGCAGTGGGAATTGGGCGGCTGGAGCCTCTACTTTCGAGACCCGGACCGTCATCTCCTGGAACTGGCCACGCCAGGAGTTTGGTCGGTGTATTGAGATGTAGTCGCCTATTTTTTCTTGAGCCACGAGCTTGAACCCACGTCAGGCAGTTCGTATTTTCTGGTTCTTAGTCCAATCCATTCCGTGCTGACCTTCCGGCAGTGACGTTTCTTTCCACCTATCCTTATTCTAGGCAGATCCGTCACGAACATGCACTGGCTGCCCCAGCGAGCCGCAAAACTTCCCCGCTGCTCCGACGTTCCGGGAACCCGCGCCGTCTGAGGGTCTGGGGGCGCAGGCCGCCTTCGATTCCGGCATCGAGCAGGGTCTTGTGAACGTGCCGGTAACGAACGCCAAGTTGATTTTCCATTTAGGCGCGGCCATAACCTGCCAGAGGGCGAAACTGTGATCATGCTACAGGGGAGAACGAAAGATAGCTCGAGAAGCCTTTTGCCGTCTGCGAGGAGGGTCATAGATCTGTCGCCAACTGAAAACACCGGCCGCGACCATCGCAAGAAATCTAGCGCGGCGACTGGAGTTCGTCCCGGTGCAGTTCAGCGAAAGAAGGACGAGACCCGCCCGCAGGGTCTATTATAAAGGTCAAGAGACGTCGGCACGGGATGGCTCGAAATGAGGACTCGCTTTTACGTCCGGGCTCGAAAGAAGATGGTCCTCGGCGTGGCCGGGGCCATGGCCGCTGTCGCGCTTGCTGGGATCATCTGGTCGCCCGCCCACCTCCTTGTTTCCCGATGGATACATGGCCGCGTCGATTTCAGTCGCGATATCCGGCCGATTTTCAATCAAAATTGCGTGGCCTGCCATGGCGGGGTGCGGCAAAAGAACGGCGTCTCCTTTATCTTCCGCGAAGATGCTCTGGGCAAAGGCAAGTCCGGGCGGCGGACCATCGTACCCGGAGACCCCGATGCCTCCGAGCTGATTTCCCGGGTCACTTCGAAGGATCCGGATGCGCGCATGCCCTACCACGCAGCCCCACTGCCGCCAGAAGATATCGCGTTGCTGCGACGCTGGATTGCGGAAGGTGCGCAATGGTCAGACTACTGGGCCTTCGTTCCGCCCAAACCGCAGCCGCTGCCCGTTGTGAAACGTCCAGGGTGGGTTCGGCAACCCATGGACCGTTTCATCCTGGCGCGATTAGAGCGCGAATCCCTTTCGCCCGCCCCTGAGGCGGACAAGTCCGAGCTCCTGCGACGCGTTTCCTTGGATTTGGCTGGACTGCCACCGACAGTCACCGAACAGGCGGACTTTCTAGCCGACAATTCGAGCAACGCCTACGAAAGGCAAGTCGACCGGCTGCTTTCCTCTCCGGCCTACGGCGAACGGTGGGCCTCCATGTGGCTCGATTTGGCGCGCTACGCGGACTCGATGGGCTACGAAGCGGACCGCCGCCGCCCCGGCGTCTGGGCCTACCGGGACTGGGTGATCGACGCCTACAATCAGAACCTGCCCTACGATCAATTCGTTATCAAACAGCTCGCCGGTGATTTGCTTCCGAACGCAACATTTCAGGATCGCATCGCCACCGCTTTTCATCGCCAGACCCCCAACAATCAGGAAGGCGGCACCGACGACGAAGAGTTTCGCTTGGTAGCGGCGATGGATCGCGTGGCCACGACCTGGTCGGTCTTGAATGGCGTCACGATGAACTGCGTGCAGTGCCATTCGCATCCTTACGATCCCATCCGACACGCCGACTATTACAAATCGCTTGCGTTTTTCAATACTTCGAATGACGCAGATCGCGACGACGATTTCCCGACCGTGCGCTTTCCGAAGGATCCTTCCTGCCTCCCCGAGGCTACGGAGCTACAGCAGGAGACTTTCGCTCTCTTGCGCCGGCTGACCGTCGCGGATCGGCAAGCGGAGGAGAACGCTCAATGGCGTCCCCTTCCGATCGAGTCCGCTGCGGCGAACGAGGTCATGGCTCTGGTGCCGCGGCTGCGCGAGCACCGGGCCTTCCTGCTCAAGATTCACAAAAACAAAAAATTGTTGCCCAAGGAAAAGGCCGAAGACATCGCTGATCAGCTGGTGACGATCGAAATCACCAAGAAACGGCTCGAAAATGCCATCGCCAGAGGCAAACCGGCCATGACCTTCAGCATTCAAAATGGGGAAGTGTTTGCCGGCCCGGATACTCCTCCGGAATCGTTCTACGAACTGACTTCGACGAGCAAGCTTCCTCTGGTGACAGCCATCAAGGTCGAAGTATCCCCGATGGATGCGGAAAAGGCCCGCATTAATCCCGAGAACGGCTTCATCGTGTCGGAGGTTCGAGCTTCCGTTGTATCTCCGGACGGACATAAGGAGCGGATTCCTTTCAGCACGTTCCTACACGATTCCGAGGCAGACTTGGAAGAGGCCGCGACCCCGGTGCCGGCCAATAAGAAAACGCCCGCCAAGAAGGAGGTTGCTGACGGATTCTCGGCCAATCCCAAGCTCTTCCGCACCCACTGGATCGTAGGAGTTTTAAGCAAGCCTCTGGCCATTGCCCCGGATGCGCGCCTCGAAGTCGCCCTGAAACAATTGGGCCAGATCGACTCGAGGCCGGCTCTCGTGCAACGCGTTCGTCTCGCCATAAGCGGCGATACGCGATGGACGTCCTTCGGCGTGGAACCCGAACGCACCGCGGCAGTCGCCCGCCTCAAATATCTCAAGCGGGAGCTTGTCAAGATGCGCGCCGTCGACGTTCCCGTGATGTCTGAAGAGCAGCCTTACGAAAGGCGAACCACCAGGGAATTCGAGCGCGGAAACTTTCTCAACAAAATCGGCGGGGACCTCACGCCCGATGTCCCCCGGATCTTCCCGAAGTTGCTCGACGGCGAGCCTCCGAACCGGCTCACTTTCGCCAAGTGGTTCTTTTCTCCCGGTCAGCCGCTGACCGCGCGGGTCGCCGTAAACCGATATTGGGAACAGCTGTTTGGAACCGGCATCGTCGAAACGCTCGAGAACTTCGGCAGCGTTGGCGAGGAACCAAGTCATCCCGAACTCCTGGACTGGCTCGCCCTCCATTTCCAAAACGATTTGCACTGGGACATGAAGGCCCTCCTGCGCGAACTGGTAACCAGCGCCACCTATCGTCAGAGCGGCAAGGCATCGAGCGCTCTGCTGGAGCGAGATCCTCACAACCGCCTTCTCGCACGCGGGCCTGAGCAGCGGCTTACCGCCGAGATGGTTCGCGATCAGGCTCTCCTCGCAAGCGGTCTCTTGAACCGGACCATGGGCGGACCCCCGGTCATGCCTGCGCAGCCTAAAGGCGTCTGGAACTCCGTCTACAATCGGGAAAAATGGAAAGATGCGGCCGGTCCCAATCGCTATCGCAGGGCGGTCTACACGTTTGTCAAACGCACCAGCGGTTATCCGAGCTTCCTGATCTTCGACGCTTCCGACCGCACCACTAGCCTGGCTCGGCGAATTCCGACCAACACTCCCTTGCAGGCGCTGGTGACCCTGAACGACCCGGTTTATGATGAGGCCGTAGAAGCGCTGGCGAATCGTGCGCTGCGCGAGGTTCCAAAGGCAGCCGGGCGGAATCCCTTGGAGGCGCGCATCACATTCGAAGCGCGCCTGGTGCTGTCGCGCGACCCCACGGCCAAGGAACTCACGGTGCTAAGTGGGCTTTTTGAAAAAACGGTTGCCGGTAGAAAGCAGCCGGCGCTGCAGCCGGCCAGTATGAGACTAGGGGGAGGCTCGGAATACGAACCCGTAGCGGCCTCCAGCCAGCTGGATGGATTGAAGGCTGTCGGCAGCGCGCTCCTCAACCTGGACGCAGCTATGAGCAGGTGAACCCGATGACCGACGTGATCAGCAAGGTCTCGCGAGAGCAAAGCGTGGGTCTCCAGAGAGGGACGGACGCTGAACGAGTGCGTGCTCTTCTCGAGGCTCAAACCCGCCGTCATTTCCTCCGTTCGGCGACGGGCGGGTTGGGCGCCATGTTCCTCGGAACGCTAGCTTCGCCTTTGGCCGTTATGGCCCAAGAGGCGTCGACGGACGGCCCTTCTCGCATCGAAATCCGGCATGATCCCAAGGCTCCGCAAGGGGTCCTGCCGCCGCAGTTTGCTCCTCGGGCCAAGCGCGTCATATACCTTCATATGGCCGGTGCACCAAGCCAGCTCGAGCTCTTTGAGCATAAGCCCGAGCTCACCCGTTTCGACGGCCAGGACTGTCCGGCCTCGTTGCTGGCAGGAAAACGATTTGCGTTTTTGACCGGCGTACCCAAACTCCTCGGCGCTCAATATCCGTTTCATCAGGCCGGGCAGAGCGGACAGTGGATCTCGGACCGCCTTCCGCATCTCGAAAGGCACATCGACGACCTGTGCGTCATACGGTCGATGCGAACCGACCAGTTCAACCACGCTCCCGCGCAGTTGCTGGTGCAAACCGGGAATCCGCGCATCGGCTACCCTTCACTCGGCTCGTGGGTTGTCTACGGGCTCGGCACCGAGAACCAGAACTTGCCCGGGTTTATCGTGCTCATTTCAGGTGGCAACACTCCGGACGGAGGAAAGCAGCTCTGGGGCACGGGTTTTCTGCCCAGCGTCTACCAGGGCGTGCAGTGCCGTTCTCACGGCGAGCCCGTCCTCTACCTGAATCCCCCGCCGGGGGTCAGCGCTCCCGAACGACGGAGGGTTCTCGACGCCATGGAAGAGATCAACCAGCAGCGTTATGCAGAATTCGGGAACCCGGAAACCCTGACCCGAATTGCCCAGTATGAAATGTCCTTCCGCATGCAAATGGACGCGACGGATGCGATGGACATTCGCAAAGAGCCCGATTCGGTTCGCGCCAGCTACGGCTCGAAGCCCGGCGAATCGAGCTTCGCCAACAACTGTCTCGTGGCTCGGCGCCTCGCCGAACGCGGCGTCCGTTTTATCCAGCTCTATCACTGGGGATGGGACAGCCACGGATCGAGCGCCCGGGAATCGCTAAATGTGGGCTTTGTCGAACGCTGCCGCGAAGTCGACCAGCCGATCTCCGCATTGCTCGCCGAACTGAAGAATCGTGGGATGCTCGAGGACACTCTGGTTGTCTGGGGCGGTGAGTTTGGCCGTACGTCCATGCGCGAAAATCGCGGCGGCCAGGTAATGAAATTTGTGGGCCGTGACCACAACCCGGGGGCCTTCACCATTTGGATGGCCGGCGGGGGCGTAAAACCTGGAATGGCCTTCGGCCAAACCGACGAATTGGGATACGAAGTCGTAAAGAGTCCGGTCGAGGTGCGCGATCTGCACGCGACCATGCTCTATCTCCTGGGTTTCGATCACCGCAAACTTACCTATCCCTTTCAGGGCTTGGAGCAGAAACTGACCAGTGTGAAGCCCGCTCGGGTGGTTGCGGAAGTCCTGGCATGACCTTGCGCCATGAACCTGCTTTGATCCGTAGGATCCTATGATTCCATGACTTCCTCGTTCCGTAGTCTCTTGGGGCGCTTCAGATTCGGAGTTGTAGCTGTTGCGATCTTGCTGTTCTTGACGGCCCTCCTGCTGCTTGCGCCACCCGACGGAGTTGAGCGTGCGCCCCTGATGCAGTTTGTCGGCCGCTTCCATCCGCTCTCGGTGCACTTTCCCATCGCGGTGCTGCTCATCGTTCCGCTCTTTGAGATTCTTGGCCGAAAGCGCAGTTCCTCATTCCTATTGGCTTCCGTGGATTTCCTGCTGCTGCTGGCCGCTTGTGGAGCCCTCCTGTCAGCTCTTCTCGGGTGGTGTCTCGCGCGAGGAGGCGGCTATTCGGGCCCGCTCGTCCGCCAGCATATGTGGGGCGGCCTTCTGGTCGCCGCGGCGGCCTCGATTTGCTGGTGGCTGCGCTCTCGGCAAGATACACCGGACACAAAACGACTTTACGGTGCCCTGCTGCTCGGGGCGATCATGCTGGTTTCGTTTACCGGGTATCGAGGCGGGCAGCTGGCTCACGGCGAGACTCATCTTACGGAACTCTTGCCTTCGCCCTTGCAAACGTTGCTTGGACCGTCTACCTCCGAAACCGGCGTCGTTTCGGTGAAAGACCCTTCGAGCTTCTATGATGTCCGGATTCAACCTCTTTTCGAGGGACACTGCATCACCTGTCATGGGCAGAGCAAGCACAAGGCTGGCCTTCGCCTCGACAGCTACGCCCTGGTGATGCGTGGTGGAAAGCACGGCCCGGTCATTAAGCCCGGCGATCTCAAGGGCAGCGAGCTCGTTCGCCGCATCACCCTTCCGCGGAGCGACGATGATTTCATGCCGGCCGACAACAAGAGGCCTCTGTCCGCAAGCGACGTGAAGTTGATCGAGATGTGGATCGCAGAGGGTGCTTCGCGCACTCTCCGAGCGGAGGTCTCAGCCGCGCTCCCAGGTAATGCCTCGACCGAGACAACCGTCCGCGAAGTGACCTTTCCGGCCACTGATCCAGCAGCCGTCGCCAGAGAACGCACGGCGGTCTCGTCGATTCTGGGGCGGGTTCAGCTGCGCCTCCCCAATGTCGTGGAATATGAGTCCCGAACATCCGCTAATCTCGTGGTCAACGCGTCGTGGCAGGGCGCAAAATTTGGCGATGACGAGCTCGCCGAACTGGCGGCGCTTGGCCCGTCGATCGTCACCGCCGATTTCTCTGGCACCGCGATCACTGACCGTTCCGCCCGGGTTATCGCGGCGATGAAGAAGCTGCGCAACCTGCGAATGGCGCACACCGCAATCACCGACAGCACCATCGAGAGCCTCGGGCCTCTTGATCAGCTGGAATTGTTGAGCGTTTTTGACACCCGAGTGACCGACTCGTCTTTGCCGATGTTCGAGCACCTGGTCAGTTTGCGGAAAGTGTACGCTGGCGGGACCAAGATTCCCCAGGGTATCGCCATGTCTTCGCCGGTCCGGGAGAAGCTCGTATTTTGAACGGCGCTTTCTCACCGATCGTCGAAGAAAATTGACCCAAGCTAGGCTCCATTGAAATCCTGGCTCTATTCTGAGCAAAGCAAGTTCGAACGGCGGAAACCCGGTGTCGCTCGAGTCGCTGGCTTCGGTGGAAACGGTTCAAATGACGTCGGATTTGAAAAGCCCCGTCTGAAGTAAAGATTTGTACAAGAAGCCGCAATTCGCGTCATCACTGATAACGTGGCATCTATTGAAGGGAGGAAGGGGGGTCCTTTCGAAGGTTTCTAAGGCGTTTTGAATCCGGTTGTGGTTCCCGCCTGCGCGACTCGAGTTCCGTTGCGTAGATCCTGGCGCACTCGCAGACTCGCGCATTTTGGATCGCAACGGCGGCAGAAACGGCGAGGTTCCTAGCAAGGCGGAGATGCTCAGTCGTAAGGGCCGCAGGTTGGTACGCGCAGAGTGAGAGGATACCGATGACTGTACCAGCGGCGGTTAAGGGAATGCCCATCCAAGAACGGGCGTCGTCGAATGGGACAGTGTCTATCCAGCCGGATTCTTTATCCGTGTTCGGAACAAACACAGGCTCGCACTCAAAGAGGATTTTGCGCAAGTATACACTCTCTGATGCACTCAAGATAAAACCGACTCTGGTGACATTGCATCGATTTGCTTCGCGAGCGACCATCAAATGCGCGGAGTCTTCCACAAAGAGCACGCTTCCTCTGTCAAACGGAACAAGTTCGCCGATGCATTGCAAGAGTGTGTCCAGGAGTGAGTCCATCGCCAAATTTTGGCCCAATGCCAATGTAGCTTTCAGCAGGGCTTCCGCCTCGGCGCGAGCCGATTCTGTAGCTTCCAAGTGCTCGGCGCTCTTTTCCTCAGCAGCCTTGCGCGACGTTATGTCCTGCGCTGTGCCGATGATCCAATGACCGCGGTCGTCATTCGCGCGATGGGCCTTTACCCACAGCCAGCGGATGCTTCCGTCAGCATGGACGAATCTAAACTCCTCATCAAAGAGTCCAGTCGAGACGACTTCTTCAAGTCTGGAGAGAACGCGAATGCGGTCCTGCGGATGTATAAGTCCACTATGAGAAGAAGGGTCCCGGTAAAGTGATTCGATAGTATGACCCGTGATCGTTGTATAGGCTGGATTTATGTAAACAACCTGCTTAGTGTCGGCGTTCATCTTCCAGATGATTTCTTGTATGTTGTCGGCTACGCAGCGAAAGCGATCTTGGCTCTCGCGCAAGGCTCTTTCAGCTTTTGTGCGTTCCGTCGGATCACAGAGGATGAAGAGGTGACGTCCGGCGATATAGTTCGTCGCCGCAGCGAAATCGACGAAGACCGTGTCCCCGTGACCAACGACCAATTCGGCTCGATTGCAGTGCCCCGTCCGTTGCAAGAAGCCTTTCCATTCCTGAGCAAAATTGTCGCATTTCGCCAATAAGGCACGGATATTCTTGCCGATGAGGTCCTTTTGCGGAACACGAAGGATAGATGCGGCTGCGGGGTTCGCGTCGAGGCAGTTCGCTTCGTTATCCAGAATGAGGATTCCATTCAAGACATTCTCGAACATTGACGTGAACTCACATGATGTTAAAGAAAAGGTAAGGTCCGCCCTTCGATGCGCGATCCGCAAATGGAAAAGAGCGCGAGCAGTCAGGCATATAGCGGTGCTCAAAGTAAACAGAACAGCTGAAATCAGTGCCTTAGAATTCGGGACAAGCGAAGGGACGTCAACGATCAACGACGCCAAAAACAGGAAACTTGCCATTACCAGAACCATCAAGGAGCTAAAACGAAGCCAACCAGGTGTAGAGCGAGAATTCACGGTCGGGACACACATTGTCAGGGGATGGCATCCTCTTAGACATTAATTGGATGCCATTCGGAGTTTCTTGAAACTATTAATTCGTATCTGTCTGGGATTAGAGACAGAGACACGCGGATAGGGTGTACTCTCTTCGGTGGATTGTCTTATCGAATTTTAGTGTATTGGCTCGAGCAGCTTAGCGGGCTTTACGCGGAGACCGTGAGCAAGCTTGACAATATTTACTAGGCTAACGTTTCGCTCTCCGCGCTCGACTCCGCCTACGTAATTGCGATGCAAATCCGCCAGCTCAGCCAGCCTTTCTTGAGACAGTTCCCGATCAAGACGAAGGCGACGAACTTGTCTTCCGAAGAGTATGCGTGGATCTGAAGGCAGCACTCCGCAATGATGAAAATATGACCACTATGAGTCTACACACGATGAGTGTGATACTATTCAAGGATAGTGATGGAGCCCAGCGTCCTCTCGGGAAGTTAAATGCTCATGAACGACGCAAATTCGTTCCCGCTCGCTCGTTTGCGCCTCCTTTCGAACGCTGGTGACGATAAACGCGCAACTCAGACAGGCCCTGTCGTTTGCGTTGACTCGTCCGACGACATTTTGCTTGAACGCATAGTCAGTGGCAGTAACGAAAGCCTGGCGATCCTCTTCCGACGGTATGCTCGTGTGGTCTACAGTTTGGGCCGGCGAATCCTTCGAGACAACACTGAAGCGGACGACCTGGTCCAAGAGGTGTTTCTTTATATCCAGCGCAGAGCCAGTTTGTTTGACGGTACCAAGAGCAGCGCACGGTCGTGGATTTTCCAAGTTGCTTACACACAAGCATTCCTCCGTCGACGACAGCTGAAAGCGCGCGGTTTCTACTCGTCTGGGATTACAGACAACGCGCGTGAAACGGGAATCCAGGCGATTTCGGGCGCAGACTACGATCAAACGGTGGAAGGCCTGTTCGGGAGAACCGGATGGCGCAAGATGTTTCTATCGCTCAGCGAGGAACAGCGGGAGACGTTGCGATTGCATTTTTTTGAGGGATATACGTTCGCGGAGATATCCGAAAGACTGGGAGAGTCCTATTCCAACGTCAGGAACCACCACTACCGCGGTCTCGAGAAGCTTAGGAAGTACCTCGCCGAAAACCCTTTGAACCCGCGATGAACGGTGTGCTACAAGCTAAACTCCCTTGGGAGTAGGGGCGTTTGACGTATGGTACATGAGGAGTTTTTGCGGCTTTGTGCGGCCGCGACGGCAGGCGAACTGAACGCCTCCGAGCAGGCCACGCTCGAAGAGCACCTGGCTGTCTGCGGCGAATGTCGCCAGGTGATGAGGGAATACGAAGTCGCTTCGCAAGGCGGGGCTGCTGCGTTAGCGGCCGCGTTGGCGCCCGAGGAGGTCGAGGCAGATTCGTCCTGGTCCGTTGAGCGCGCGCAGAGGGAGCTCTTCAAACGGCTGGATGCCGGTAAGGCCTCCGCAGAAGCTCAGTATGAGGGCAGCAGGCAGGGCCATCGGTACACCTATCAACCCTCACAGATTCGATGGAGCGAAGTGTGGATGCCTTTCGCTGCCAGCATTCTTTTGGCCCTGGCGCTAGGGATCGCCGTTTATCGGTCCGGTGTCGAACGCAGAGGGGACATCGCCCAAAGGACGCTGGAGCAGACTCGGACCTCTACCGTTTCCTTGGAAGAGCAGCTCAGTGACGCCGGGTATGAGCGAACGCAATTGCTTTCAAGGCTGGGGGAGCAGGACAAGACCATAGCGGATCTACGTCGCAAGCTCGAGGAACAACAGAAAGCAGTGAGTGCTTTGATGAGCGCGAATGGAGACGAGGGCGCACCTCGCGGAGCAGGGAATTCCATCGATTCGGCAGCCCATGAGCATCAGGAGCTGGCGTTAGCAAAGGTCGAGCTAACTCGACTGCGGAATACGATCGACACCCTAACCACAGAGCGCGACGAGGCGGCGTCCCGTGCCGGAACTCTCGATGCCAAGGTCAGCGAATTGAAGCAGCTTGTGATGGATCGTGAACGGGATCTCGATCGGAAGCAAGAGGAAGTAGCGAAGCAGCAAGAACTGCTCGACCGAGACCGCGACATCCGGGAGCTGATGGGGGCTCGCGACCTTTATATTGCGGAGGTGCACGATGTCAACGGCAAGGGCGAAACCAGCAAGACCTATAGCCGGATCTTTTATACCCGCGGGAAAAAGCTGATCTTTTACGCCTATGATCTCGACAGTCAGCCGGGGCTACAGAATGCCGAGACCTTCCAGGTTTGGGGACGGAGAGGGCCGGACAAGCGGAGAGCTCGCAGCCTGGGAATATTGTATGAAGACAACATGGACAAGAAACGATGGGTCCTGAAGGCCAACGATCCCCAAACGCTCGAAGATATTGATGCAGTTTTTGTGACAGCTGAACCCAACGGCGGAAGCCAACATCCAAGCGGCAGGCAGTTGCTCTTCGCCTCTCTTCGAGTAAGCCCCAATCATCCATGAGCGAGTTTTATGGAATCCTCTTACACAAACAACGTGTGGAGTTGGTCCGTCGGTTCATGCTGGGCCTGCTGGGCCACCTGGTCGCTTGCAAGACTTACGTGGCAGAGGTGGCTCGGGAACGAACCGAGCCTGTCGAAGTCCTTGATTCGGACGTCCTTATACAGCTCCCTTTCGCGCGACCGCAGTCGAGGCTCCGGCAAATGGAGCCGGCGTTTTTCGGGGTCCCTCTGGTCCCTCAGCAGCATTCGAGTACTGAAATTGGACCGGGACTTTGCCGTCGACCGAAGTTAGTCCAACCTCTTTGAAGACCTTCGTCAGAGGATCAGCTTCGCTAACCGGAAAATCACCGCACTCTTCGCCGTCCGCAGATGTCCATCCGAGAAACTTTATTGCATCTGGGTCTTTGCCAGCCCGGATAGCGTCTTCTACATCTGGATCGGTCCTGGCTTCATTCAACTCGTGGTAGAAGGTCGCAACAACATTTTTCCACGGTTCATTGAACACCGGGATGCCATTGCTTGTGCCATTTGGAAGTATTTCTGAAAAGACTCCAACCGCGTAATAAATCACTCGTTTGTTGCTGCCGGCCCCAACGTGGATGGACCCATGGAAGCCTCCCAAACCATGGGCGGAGTCTTCTTCTTCATGCGGAACTCCCTGCGCCGCTTCAGAACGACTTTGCTCAAGGTGCGGGGAGATCTTGCTGGCTGTTGGTACCTCGTTAGTGTTTAGGAGAGTTCCACTGGGCAGAAGAAAGTTGAATACGGTAGAACCGAAGTCGAAACCATCCAGAGCACCACTACGAAACAATGAGAGGACCAGGTTTTCGACATCTCCTTGTGAAACGGTTTCCGGAGGCGGTCCGGCCAAAACCTGAGACCCTTTGAATGTCGATGTAATTTGTCCCGTAGGGTAGTACTGCGACATAACGTTATTTAGGTCTTGATCGGCCATAGCTAAAGCCAGCGATGTTTCGATGGATTTTCTGTCACTCGCGCTCCACGCGCTCGTACCACCCACGAAAAAGTTCGAGAAAACAAGATCAGTAATAGTATTGCCGCCATGAAAGACGAGATTATGGCCGGGAGTTCTGGGCAAACCTGGAGCGATGGCCGACGGAGCCGGCATGGACACGCGCGCTCGTAACGTTTTCTCGGCCCGAGTTCCGCGGCCAAAGGCCACGCGCAATGGCCTTACATAGGTGCTGGTTTCCTGATCAGATTTCATTTTGACCTCCTCTGGTGGGGCCCGCCAAACTGCCTGCACGTTGCGGCTGGAACGGCAGCGGGTGAAGTACCGGGACTTTTACTACCAGTTTAAGTAGTTGTCAAGTCGTGACTTATCATCTAGTTTATTACACCGCGCAGCTGGATTCCTGCGTTCCGCAGATCGAGAATTGGGCTGCCTGCACGCCGTATTGAGGAACTCATATCGCTCATCATGACCTACCCAGAAGTTCCGAATGCGTCCGCGTACGGTTCTGGTGCCGAAGCAGCGCGAACAAGCGCATATAGCGGCAAGCAGGCAATCGCCTGCTGTCGCGGCGTTACTTCCTAGCACTGTGTTTTTCTTTGATAGCAACGAGTGTATATGCTATCATCTGTAACGCAAAGTTTGCTACTTACCGGTGAATGAAAACCACCATCGATTTCAGAAGGGTTATGAGGCAAACGGCATGTCCCGGACGCTTGGACTAAAGTTCAACGAGGTGATGAACGGTGGTTTTGTACTTGGAGCGACCGATCCCTCAACTGGCGAGACGGAGGGGAACCGCCAGAATAGCCGGCTTGCCTTGCATTGCAACGTTACCATCGACGACCTCCAGCGTTTTGTGCAGGACCCGCAGCATCCCGGCCACCTCGCATGCACCGTCGATTTTCCGCCGTTCGGCACTGGCATCCCTTGCGACCCTGGCATCTTTAATCTCTTCCGTCCCGGCAACACACCCAACGAGCGGTGGATGGTCTACGAATGCCGATTTACTGCGAAAGGTCAGCGCTATTATCTTGCCGGGAAAAAAATTGTTTCGAAGGGCCACGCCGCCGAAGTTCTGCAACAAATCACGACGCTCTTCACGCTCCTCCTCCAAGGGAACGATGCTTCCGGAGCCCTAGAGGGCGCCGGCACGCTCCAACTGGGCGTCAAGAGCATCGCCGACATGGCCAAAAGCCTGCACGTTACCGGCGCGCAAAACCATCTGGAAGTTCTGAAAGGCCTGGGATTGTATTTGGAGCTGTTTCTCGGCGAGCTCTGGCAAACCTATATCTGGCCATGAGTGGAACGACGGTGCTCACTGCGTGCCGAGATCATTCTGATGTGAAACGTTGGCGCGACTCTCTGCACTAATTAAGAGGCCATCAAATGTCCGCGTCCCAGCCAAGACCCCCGCAAACCGGCTTGTACGCCGCGAATACGCGAGGTCCGCGCCGCCGCAGAACGCGTGCGGACCTTTTACATCTGCCGCGATCCGTGGCCGTGTCCCATATGCGCCGCGCACAGGAAGCCGCTTCCGCTCCGAATTTTCCGCCCGCAGCCTTTTTTGCACCTGCCGCCATTTTGAAGTGGGCCCGCCACTATCTCGCGTATGTGATCCGCGAGAAGCATTTTTTCCCGCACCACACTGCCTCGCCGCAGAACGCTATGTACGATCTTCTCGACGAAAACGGGTCCGATCACGTGCGCATCGCTCTCGCCGGCGACTGGGGCACTGGAACCGATGAAGCGGCCAATGTGGCCAAGCAGATGCTCACGTTCGATCCGCACTTCACGCTCCACATCGGCGACGTGTATTACGTCGGGGATCCCATCGAAGTGAACGAGAACTGCCTGGGAATCTGCAATCCCATTAACAATTACAATCCCGTCCTCTGGCCCGTCGGTACCCTGGGCAGCTTCGCCATGAACGGCAACCACGAGATGTACGCCAACGGCATCGGCTATTTCGATGTGTTTCTCCCTCGACTGGGGCTTCGCCGCGACGGCCTTATGCTCGGCCAGCAAACCAGCTTTTTTTGTCTGCAAAATGCACACTGGCGCCTGATTGCCGTCGATACGGGTTACAACTCCACCGGAATTCCGGTCCTCGAACAGATCCCCTTGCTCAATAAGCTCTCTTTCATAGGTGGAAACTGCAGGCTGCCCAAACCCTCGACCGACTGGCTCCAGGAAATCGTCATTCCGCATCCAGAGGAACCCGACCCGCGCGGCATCGTGGTTCTCTCCCATCAGCAGTATTACTCCGGTTTTGAGAGCGACTTCCGCAAGCCGGCGCGCCAGCTCTTCGCCGCTGGAGTCAAAGGTCCGGTCCTATGGTTTTGGGGCCACGAACACCGCTTCGCCGGATACGATCTCTTTGGCAAGGACCAACTCAAGGCCTACGGACGTTGCGTCGGCCACGGTGGAATGCCGCTCGGCATCAGACGTCCTTCGCGTAATCCGCAACCCAAATTCTGGGATGGAAGAAAGGGCTTGGGAGGACTTGGCGTCAATGGCCACGTCAACCTGGAATTCAAGGGGCGTGAACTCCATGCTGACTACGTCGATTTGAACGGCACAAAGCTGGTTGAGGAAAGTTGGGCAGCTCCCGGCGATGGCACGGTCCAATTGCTCGCGTGCAAAAAGGTGATCAACGACCCCGATTTTCACGGCCCCTTGTAATCCAATGAGGTGCGTCCATGTCCATAGCCGGGCAGGTTCTCGAAAAACTGTTTGAAAACCGCTACAACTTCGTCGCGCCGGATTCCGGCCCTCACAAACTCCCTTACACCTGCAGCTTCCACTGGTTCCACACGCCGGATGGTCAATTAGTTGGCGTTGACGTGGTGCGAAGCGACGACATGGGCCGTCGCGCACTTCGCGTCTTCGCGCTCCAGCCGGGGAGCGACACGGTTTCTTCTTTGCTCCTGGAAGGTCCCACGCCCGACTGGGAGCCGTTTGCCACCGACGCTCCTCCCAGCATGTCCCAAGGCAAGCCTGTCATGGGCCGCGGAGAAAATTGGCTAGCTGCTTCCGCTTCCATAGAAGGCCAATCCATCAGCTCCGTCTCTTTCCTTCTCAATTTCAAGGTCCAGGTTCCCGGCAGAGGGACCGGCGAAAGTGGACTCTTACTGGCCCACATGACGGCGATGGACTATCTGCGCATGGAAATTTCCGGCTGGATCATCCTCAACGGCCAGCGCATGGAGCTAGACCGGGTTACAGGGTACGCGTCCGTACATTTCGGAGATTTTCTTCCCGACTACGCCGGCGTCGCTAGCGTGCCTCCCCAGCAAACCGCCGGCGAGGGTATCCTCGTCAACGTCACCGACTCCGACGATATCAAGCATGGTGCCGCGCTCATCGCAAACAAATCCGTCATCTATGGCTATGGCTGCGGCCAGCTTCCGGGCTTCTTCCTTACCGTCGGCGCACTCACCAGAAATTCTATTCCGCTCGGCGGCGGCGCACGCCTCGAACTCTCCGAGGTGAAAACCGTCCCGCATTGGCTGCTGCTGCGCCCGACAACGACCGCAGTGGCCAAAGCCACCTATGTTTCAGACAATAGCGACCGCATCGAAGTAGGCGAAGTCATTCTCGATTTTCGCGGGGGAGGGTATCCGGCACTGCTGGTGCCTTGACTGGCTGCTGAGCCGGCGGTTCTGATTCTTGGCAAACGGAGGCTGGACCATGGATTTCGACGTCATCGTCATCGGCAGCGGTTTTGGCGGAGCTATCACCGGCTGTCGCCTCGCACAAAAAGGCCAAAAAGTTCTGATCCTCGAGCGGGGCAAGGAGTGGGACAAGGGCTCCTATCCACGCGCTCCGGAAGACGAATGGATCTGGAGCCAGACCAGTCCGGAACATCACCATGGGTGGGTAGATCTCCGGGTCTTTAAAGGTATGTCCGTCATTCAGGGAGCGGGTGTCGGCGGCGGCTCGCTGATCTACGCCAATATCTCCCGCGTTCCCCCGGAGATTGTCTTTCAGAAGGGCTGGCCGCCAGAAATCACGCTGAAGAGCATGGCCAAGTACTACGCCGCTGTCGGCGAAATGCTTTGCGTGAGGCCCATTCCAGAGCACCAGCTGAATCCGCGCATAAAGCTCATGCAGGACGCCGCCAACAAGATCGGTGACGGCAACCGCTTCCAGCAAGTCGACCTCGCCGTCCATTTCAACGATGACCCCGAGTTCAAAGTCGACTTCAGCCAAGAGCCGGACATACGAAACTCCAAACCTGGCGTCAACAAGCATGGTGCGCAGCAGGGAACTTGCGCGCACCTCGGCGAGTGCGATATTGGCTGCCGCGTCTACGCCAAAAACACCCTAGACAAAAATTATTTGCCCGAAGCAGTGAAGGCTGGCGCGCGGATCTGGCCTCTGCACCTGGTCACGAATATCGTTCCAATTGATGGCGGCTACCGCGTGGAACACGATCAGTTGACCTCCGGCCAGCGAATTTCCGGAACCACGACTGCAAAGCGCGTGGTCGTCGCGGCCGGTTCGATCGGCTCGACCGAACTTCTGTTGCGCTGCCGCGATAAGGGCTCGCTTTCAATGCTGAGCCCTTTCCTCGGGAAAAACTGGAGCAGCAACGGTGACTTTCTTACCCCGGCTTTCCATTTGCTTCGCCGCCTTTGGCCCGATCGTGGCCCCACTATAGGCAGCGCCATCTCGTATCTCGATGGCAGTGACGACGGCCTGGTATATTGGATCGAAGATGGCGGAATTCCCAATCTGATGAACAAATTCTTTCAAGGTCTGACGACTCAAATCGCCGCCGCTCCCGACGGCCCGTTGGCGCAAGAGTTCAGTCCTCATTCACTGCTCCAGCATCTCACTTCATTCGCCGCGCATCTCGACGGGTTCGAGCACATCATGCCCTGGTTCGCACAAGGGGTGGACGCGGGCAATGGAGCACTGTCCCTTAAGAATGGCGCGCTTAATTTGGACTGGAATATCAGCGATTCTCTCCCGGTCTTCGAAGCCATCGCCAAAAAGCACAAACAATTGGCGGAGAGCACAGGCGGCATTCCAATGCCTTTGCCTGGCTGGACGCTTGGCAAGGAACTTATCACGCCGCACGCGTTGGGCGGCTGCAACATGGGCACCTCCATTGAGGACGGCGTGGTTGACCATGCCGGCAGAGTGTTTGGCTATGACAATCTTTACGTTGCGGACGGCGCGATCGTTCCACGAGCATTGGGTGTCAATCCTTCGCGCACCATTGGCGCCCTGGCAGAGCGGATCGCGGATCTAATCCAGTAAGCTCAGCCTCCGGTTCCGACTGTCCCATTGCCGACCGACATTCCGTTCCCTCGCTCCTAATCGAATTCAGACTCTGGAGTAGCGGCTGTAAGTACATACACGGATAGCATCTAAGAAGAACGCAAATGTGGCCTGACTGTGAAGCCAAATGCAGGAAGGTGGTATGCCTTTCATCAAACTCCATCGCGGCAATGACACGGGTGAATCAGTTGGTAGAGTCTTAGTGAACCCGGAACAAATTATCGCAATTTCGGCCGGGCAGATGCGACGGAGTTACAGAAGTCGGATGGGCGAACGCTTTGGGTAAAAGAAACGCCGGACGAAGTAGCGGTACCGGCAAACGAGGCTTAGCAATTGCTGCATGTGCCCTGCAACTTTGGCGACAGTAGATTCAGAGAATACGCAGCAACTCTGCATAAAACCTAACGCATTTCGCCTAGCGCCTTTTCTCTTCCTTTCTGCTCGCCTCCAAGACCATGTCCACGGCCTTATTCCCGGTGTCAATTGCGCCGTCCATGAAGCCTTGTTCGTCTGCAAGGTGTTCGCCCGCGAAATAGACGCGATCGTGAGGCTCCAAGAGCGCCGCGCGGACCGGGAACCACTGGCCCGGACGATAAAATGCGTAAGCACCCTGTGTGTATTTGTCTTCCTGCCAGGCATATCGCATCACAGCAATTGGGGCCGTGTCTTCGCCAGGAAAAAGTCTGGCAAGGTCACCGCTGATGAGCGTGGCTAGGTCCTCGGTCCCGCGCGAGGCGAGGTCGTCGGCCTTGTCTCCGATCGCGTAACTGCAAAGGATCCCTTGCTCTTTGTTGCGAAACTGGCCCAAGGAGGCAGCAAAAATAAAATCGGAAGTTCCGTCAGTAAAACACGAGAACTTTTCCCCCATGCGCTTTTCCCAGAAACGCGTCTTAAACAAGAGGACCGTCTTCATAATCCGCGCGTATTGGAGGTTTCTCGCGGCCAACCGTTTGTCGGGCTCCAGGGGCGGTTCCCACTTGATTGAATTCAGCGAGAGCGCGGGTACGGTGCAGATGCAGAACGCGGCTGCGAATTCCCGCTTTTTCGTCGGTAACCTTCTGCGGGCAGCCTTGCTCCTCGGTTGTGGAGCGGGGAAGGGTCTGGTGCGGACGTCCTCGGCTTCAACGGTCACCCGTTGGTCAGTTTGGGTAACGCTTTGAACTTCCATATCGGTGTGAATGGCTTCCAAGCCGATGCGCTCGGCTAGAGCGCTCACCAATCGACTGTTTCCGCCCTCGATGCGCAAATCCATCTCGTCCGTTGCGTTGCTGCCTTCTCCGTAATATTCCGATGCCGCGGAAAATGCGCCGGCTTGGCGGATGGATTCTCCAAAATCAGTGCTGTCCATCAGATCGCGTCGAAGGAGGTCCTTTTCGGGAAATCCCAAGTTGTGCAGAAAGGTCCACCAGTCCTGCTCGTCAAATTGCTGTTTCTGAGGGAGCTGTTGCTTGGTATCAGGCAAGTTAAGGATCTTTAGAACCTCTTCGCGCAATTCGTCTTGGAGGTGCTTTGCGAAGGGCCACTTGCCTGCCTTGAAGGTTTCTCCAATGCGCCCCAGTTCGGCGAAGGAAAGGTCAAAACGATGTGGAATCAAATCTAAGTGGAACTCGCGACACAGCTCTTTCACTTCAGTGTGGTGGTTGCCCACCCATTCCCCGCCAAGCTCGCAGTACAGGTACGGGTTCTCGCGAAAGTGGTAGGTGAAGACCCGGCCGCCGATTCGGTCGCGGGCTTCGACTACGTCGACTTGCCAGCCGCGCTGGCTGAGTTTATAGGCGGCACTTAGACCTGCGAGTCCCGCACCGATTACGACGCAGCTGTTGTGCGGAGGATCGTCTTTGCTTTTCTGTTTAGGCACGTTTGCCTCAGGAGGGTACGGATTTGTGCTGCGCGTGATTGGCCCAATCGTCGAGAAAGACCTTTTCGTAGTACGCGGCGGCAGTCGCGTTCTCGAGTACCACTCCTGCGTCACGATTGTTTAGAACGCCCTCCCCCGACCAATTCATCGAGGAAATAACGACGATTTTGCTGTCGAACACGAATCCCTTGTTGTGAACGTTGCTTTGAATTTTGACCTTGTCAAGGTTGATGCCGGCGGCCTGAAGGGCGTCGAGACCGCCCTTCAAGGTCTGAAATTCACTGAGGATAATTCTAACGTCCAAACCTGCTTCTATCTTGGCGGCTACTGCGTCAATTAGATCCGTGAATTTGGCTTTCGCGGGGTCGCTCGAGGGGTGAATGTATTGAAGCTGAATGTAAATAGATGTCGTTGCCGAGTTGATGAGCTTCAGCATCGTTGGCTGATACACGCCCGGATCGGGTGTGAGAAGGGGTGTAATCGTGACAGGTTCATTGATCAAAGCCGGTTTGGCAAAAGTGAACGTGCCGATTGCCGAGGATGGAGAAAACGGTTGAGGCTGCTGGATTTTAGGAGAAAGATTCGCTGCGTGGAACGTCGCGACCTGGAAGTCTTGGTCGAGATATGCTTCAAGCATTTTGGCCAGTTCAGCGGATTGGACGATTACATGCCAATCGCGATCGCTCTGTTGCGCCTTTTGCTGGTCGCTAGGCTGTGGATTACTCGTTGGATCGATTTGCGGTTGATTCGAGTTGTTTAAGTTTCCGCTGGACAGCCAAACGGTGTCGCCATCGCGAACCATCACTTTGATGTGATACGCGGTCGGAAAAATCCAGCTATCGGCCTCAGGGCTTGATCGCACCAGAGCCCAGGCGGATGAGAGTTTCGCGCCGAACTTTCCAGCTAGATTTTGTACGGTTTCCGGATCGGCCTGATCTGCCGTGCGGTTGCGCGGAGGATCGTCCAAGGTCATCTGGACAGCCTTACCCGCCAGTGCGGATTCAAACAGCTTCAGCACGTGGTCCGAAGTGAAGTCGTACATGCTCACCTTGAGCCGCTTTTGCGTGCCCGAAACGAACTTCTGAAGCTCCGCCCAGCCGGCATCCGGACTTACGTGGCAAATCAGTGGAATTGTGCCGCTGACCGGCACGAGAGGGACGCTCGGAGCGACGTACTGAACAGGAATTTTCGTTTGATGCGAAGCTGCGACCTTTGGCGCGATCGGCGCTCTTACCGCTTGGGCTGCAGGATCGAACTCGGGGAGAAGACTGGTTCCCCGGAGTTCGGCCCGATGATCGGCCAGTTGAGAAAAGCGCTCCGGATTGTCGTGGCTAAATTGTTCGACTGCAGTGGCCGGACGCACCTCGACTTGTGTTCCCTCAATCTTGGAAGGAAGCTTCGGTTTCTTTTTTGCCTTGTTCGAAGTAACTGCGACGATCGCCTTTTCTTTGGTCGGCCAGTTGTTTTCTATGCAAAAGCCCGGACGGACAAACAAGACGCCAGGCTGATCGAACTTCGCGAGGTTGCGCTTGATTACTGGAATTAGCCCTTCGAGCGTGTTCATATGCTTCCTCTACGCTGAAAAAGTTTCGGAAATCTGCTGCAAGTGTCTGCAACCGTTCTTTGCGGGTTCGGACAATTCCAACCGGAGAAGCTCCTGGGCGAGCGTTGCCAGTTCCGTGAACCGCTCGCGGCAGAGCCTCATGGTGTTATCGGCATCTGGCGGCAGCATGATGTGGCGGGTCAGCCCAAACCCGGGCCCCGCGGTCTGTCCGGGGTACCTCGAACCCGCTGGCATCCGCATGAGCCCTTCGCCCAATGGCAAAAGCACCCGGGGCATCAGATCAATTGCTGTTTGGCAAAAAAGCTTTAGCTGTGGCTCTACTCCCTGAGAGTCAAACTCGAAACTCCATGCCAGCATTCGGAGCATTAGGCTGTAAATGGAATCAAAAAGAGCCGCCACCCTCATCGCGAGATGGTCTTCAATCGGGTTTGCCTTTGCGCCGTAAGCACGTTCCAGACCGGCCGAAGGATTGCAAATCGCGGGCCTTGCCGGACAAAACGGCGAACCTCGCTTCTTGGAGTCTAAGAGTTCGTTCAGGATGGAGACAAAGGCGCCAAAATGCGAATCGTCTCGATCCTGTTGGGTGCCTTCTCCCTGATGGGTGATCTCCTCGATCGCCTTAACCGCGGACGCGCGGTCCACGACGGGAACCAGGTCGGGAAAATGCACCAGATCTGCAGTCATTTGTTGAGTAGGCTTGCCAATGAAGAGTTCCTTCTCAGAAATGCTCTGGAATCCCGATTCAATCAGTTGGTACAACTGGCCGATAGAAGAAAACACGATATCTTCGGCATCGTCTCCGGCGAGAGCCGAATTAAGTAGACTCTCGATGTCCCTGGACTCTGTGAGAGCCCTTGGGTGTTCGTACAGGATGAAGCGGCGAAGACTCCGTAGACCGAACGGCTCAAGGGCTATCGGAACGCGAATTGGGTAGTATTGCGGGCTCTGCGGGAAGTTGGGGCGCAAGTAGTAAGGGGTACCGCCAATCGCTGTGGTCAGGTTCCAGACCAGAGCGAGATGCAGCATCTCTTGAGAGGCGATGAAATAAAGCTGCCCCGCCCAACGGCGGACTTTCTGCTGCTCCTCCCAGGTCATCCCGCCTTCAGTGAGGTCACGTTTTAGTGAGAAAGCCGCGAAAAGATACGAACAAGCAATGCCGTGTTCCAACTCTGCGGCCTCGCAGAGCAGTCTGAGCAGATCCGATCGCGTACGAATGGATTCGGTAGGATTCATTGGGTGGTACCGGGCGCCGTTCGGGCGCCGAGCTGCCTAGCCACGTCTTGGGCAGCTCTCAGAGCTAAAGCTGCCAGCGTCAGCGTAGGATTCGGACTTCCAACCGTCGGGAAGACGGACGAGCCGACAATGAAGAGGTTCTTGTGGTCGTGACTGCGGCAAAATGCATCCACCACCGACGCTTTCGTGTCGTTCCCCATGCGACAAGTGCCCATGATGTGGCCGGCTCCGTCGTACGCTCTTGGATCACCCAAGTCGACTTCGGTCGCTCCAATCAAGCGGAACATCTCGGCCAGAGTCTCGCGGGCTTGCGCCAACCCCCGATAGCTGTACTCCGGAGGGCTGAAGGTGATTTTGGGTCGGGGAAGCTTCAGCGCATCGGTCGTCGCGGAAAGCTCCACCCTATTGTTCGAATCCGGTGCTACTTCCACCGAACAACTCAGGCGAACCTGACGAGTCACGCGGTCGAACACCGCCGATTGCAGCTCGGCTCCGATCAGCTTCTTGTTCATCACACCGTCGATAATCTCAGCGTAGGGCGCGCTTTTTCGCGACCACCCATCGTTGTTCAGGGAGATGCGGAACCCGGCGCTTTCGCTGCGAAATTCACCGTCGCGGAACGACTCGATTCCCGACGTGGACGGCGGTCCGCGGAAGGGGAAAAGTGGTTCCGGCGCGAGGCCGAAGGTGCTCTTCGATAAGTGATCCATCAGATTCCGGCCAACCTGATCGCTGGAATTGGCGAGTTGAGACATCAGCAGAAGCTTTGGGGATTCGATCGCGTTGGCAGCAAGGACTAGGATGGCTGCAGTCACGGTTTGAGCTACGTTTCCGTAAGTGACGAAGTGAACCGTGTGTACCGAGCCATCCTCGTCCTTTTCGAGTTTGGTCACCACGCACTGCTCCCAAAGTGCCGCACCCGCGGTCGTGGCCTTGGCTACGTGAACGGACCCGTCGTACTTCGCGCCTATCGGACAGAGCGGCACGCAAATGGAGTTTCCCGCGCAGGGTGGACGGCCATCATAGAGTGCGGAGTTCCGGGCTGATGGAGTGCTGCGAACGCGAAACTCAATGTCATGGAAGCGTTTGCCGTTAATCTGCTCAGCGATCCTGAGATCGGAGTAACTAGGCCAGATCGGGCTCATCGGGAAACGCTTGCTGCGCGGTGAATCGAACAGATCATTCCATTCTTCGTCCGACCCCGCGACGCCCATCTCTTTCTCGGCCTCGCAGTACCAAGGTTCCAGGTCGTCGTAGCTGATTGGCCAATCCACGAATCCGGCGGGAAAAGCGGGTCCATGTCCATATCGGGATCGCATACGGAAGTCGGAGCGCAGCATCCGTGGTGTATGGCCGAGCCAGTGCCAGGTCGAGCCTCCAGTGCGACGCTCATAAGTACTCTTGTATTGGGGTTGCGGAGCCTGCACCTGGTCGTAATAGTCGTTCGGACTATCAGGGCTCGGCGCCTTCGTATCGGCTTCAGACTGAACGTAAGGGCTGTGGGGTGATTTTATGGAGGCGATTGCATACGAACCCACCATTTGAGCCCGGGACGGGTTCTGGCTACCGGCTTCCAGAATCAGTACGTTGGCGCCAGACAGCGCGAGCCGATAGGCCACCATGGCACCCGCGACCCCTGCGCCGATCACGACGACGTCGAAATCGCGCGCAGTCACCGGAGCTCCTTGGGTTCGTTTTCCGGGGAATAGCGCCAATGCCCGAAGTAGCCTCCGGAAAGCCCGGGCGGGTGCGCGCCGACGAGCGCCCAGGCAAGCCCGCTGAAATACTCCTCCTGCGTTCCATAGCGGAGAGCAGGTGGAAAAGCCGCGTTGTCCCACATTGCCGACGTAAACCAGAGAAGGACGATCTGGCAGAGCGCCGGGCGAAGCGCGTCATCTGCAAGAATTTCCTGCTTCACCCGGTCGACAATGGAATGTTCAGGCTTAAACTTCCGAAACCGATCGAGTACCTCGTGCACAAACGGCTGAAATGGAGTGCTCGCTAGGCGGTCTAAATATTGACGACCCAGATCGGCATCAAGATCTTCGACACCCGTCAGAATTCGCGAGAGGCTCAAAAACTCGCGCAAGGAGGCGGCCAGAACTGGGGATGTTTTTGACATTCGGCACCCTAACTTCCATTCGCGCCGGCGTTAGACCTTCATACCCAGAGCGAATTTTACAAACTCCTTCAGCCCAAAGGTCTTTCCGTCTCCAATGATCGGCTTCCAATTTGCGTCTTGATTGAAAAAGGATTGGCTGTCGTACACCAAAAGGCCAGCAAACGTTTCCGCTACGATTCTTCCGCCGACTTCCCCGAGCAGCTTCGACTTTACGCCGTTATGTCCCGGGACCGTATGATTGGCTGTCTCAGCGAGACAATAGGCCCACAGCGGACAGTTATCTTTGAAAGTCGAGCTGATTTTTTCGATTGGCTGAGTCTCCGGGGTATCTTCGAATTTGCCGATCAAGACTGGATCCAAAACCTTTTCACCCATGGCCCTCGCGACGGCCTGTCCTGATGGCAGGCGCAGCCGCCAGCCTCGAAGCAGGTTGCGCGCCGCCAGCGACGGAATCACCAGATCGGCGACATCCGGGGGCAGATTACCCAGGGGGAAAACAATCGACGTATCAATTCGATACGCCAATTGCAATCTCAGCTTGTTGTCTGCCAGTTGCTGCTTTGAAGGGGCCTCGTGTTCTGGTGTTTCGCCTTTGTCGTCCAACAGAACTCCGGCCGGGCGCGGTTCAATGTCAACGAAACGGGCGAAATCCATAGCCCAGGTGCTCGCCGGGGCCATGAATCCTCGCAGACTTTTTGGCCGAGCAGGCGGACCTTCCTGGCCAAAAATTGGTAAGAGGGTTTCATCTGCATCGTTGAGCCGATAGCCTGGTCGCACCATGGAGTGGCCGAACCGATACGCCGCGACCGAGAACTCAAACGGCATAAAGGCCTCGTCCCGGGCGTGATAGAACTTCAATTGGGGTGGATTCTCAGCGATAGAAGATTTCGCCGCAAGGTGCGGAAAGACCGAGTGCAAGGTCTTCTGGTTGACGAGCTTTGGCAAAAAGTCGTTGACGAGCATCCACTGGTAGTGAAATCGCAGAGTTCGCTGGGACTCCGCGAAATTCAAGCCCTTGTCTTCGATGAGTCGATTGTGAAATCGCAGGAAGAGTCCATGAAGCTGGCTGACCAGGACGTTTTCATCATTTCTAGGATCGCCAATGATGGCTCTAGCTGCCTGTCCAGGAGCGATGTGCGAATCGTTGCGGGGCAAGTCTTTCGCCTTCTCGTTCAGCTGACCTCCTCCGGAGAGCGGCTTGCCAAGGAGAAGCTTCGCGTTTCCAGCACCCTTCGTGAAATCGTACAAGTATGGTGCATCGTCCGGACCGCGGCCGTAGACATTGTCGAGATCAAATCTCGGTGTGCGATAGTCGACTAGGCCATCCGGGTCATTTTGCTGTTGCAGGCTGCTTGCTGGATCAAACGTCAGATCATGATCCACAAACTGGCCTAGATACGTGTAGAGGGCAGGAATTCCGCTCTCTTCGGTATCGGGCCCGTCCTTGGGCTTGTCCTCCGTGCTGACCATGGCCTTGCCCAGAAGCTTCAAATTGTCCTGACTCTCCTGGTCCGTAGCGCCAAATTCCGCCGGGGACAAGGCTCGGAATATTCGCCCGAACGCGCCGCCAAAAAGCAGGGAACTGCGGGAAAGGTTTAGGCCGCGTACGCCTTGACCGTGAGGGGTTAAATTTTTGAGATCCATAGAGTCCTCGCTGAAGCGATCTCGACTTGCGTTGTCGAGAATCCAGAGAGATAGCCATTGCGCGGATGGCTTGTGTTGTCGCGGAGGCTACGCCTTTTCTCGATGTATGTCAATTGCATTATGACAATTAGTCTGTATAAGATAGTTTCGTATACACCGCAGAGTTAACCTCAGGAGACAAATCAATTGAAAGAAAGAGCCTCTTGTCACTGATTAGTGATGCGAGCCGACGATTCGTTTCATGGCGAATTCCGCAAAAAATGGCACGG
>Ga0306920_100000376_pt1 | contig 51530 bp, 42 predicted proteins | sample flu12Cox44000170_FD_204666 | JGI IMG/M metagenome (GOLD analysis project Ga0306920, IMG submission 204666) | Lab enrichment of tropical soil microbial communities from Luquillo Experimental Forest, Puerto Rico - flux4day.12C.oxic.44.000.170 (v2)... | ecosystem: Environmental > Terrestrial >... | reverse complement strand
TCTGGTCGATGTGCCTGATTTCCACGCGCACCCACGAGCCATCAAACGGTGCGTTGGTGGGTCTGACTTCCAAAACACTTTTGTCGCCGACCGGACCTGTGGACCAAGCTACCGCGGGGGCGATGAGAAGGAAGCCGAAGCCTCCCGTGGAGCGGTCGATGACCCAACCCTCCTGCAGTTTTTCTTCCTCGCCAGTGCGGATTAACACCCGGACCGAGTGTCTGCCGCAACGGACTGCGCCGCGCTGTTCATGCGAGGCATGACTGAGGTGGAAGAGCAGGTCCTCCGGCGTTCGCCGCTTTCTTTTCTGTGGCGTAGACAGCCAGCATGTTAGCAGGCCGAGCAGGAGGGTGCTAACGGCAAACCCGCCAAAAACAGGGAACATAGTCTTTCCTCGTGGGTTACAGGGCGAGGTGGATATTTGGACGAAGCCGCCGGTCGCGGCGCGTCTTCCTTTCAGTAGGAGTCGGTTTCCGAAGAGAGAGCCGCCACGGCCCAGAAGATTTTTTGATAAATCTTGCGCCGACAACCGATCACGCTCCCGTGTGCTGCGCCCTGGGGCTTTTGCAGGCGAGCCGTATCGATACCCCGTCTCTCGCGACGGATGGAAAGCAATAACGAAACTTTTTTGCCTAAGAAGAACTGCTACCGAATTGTGGGGCATTAATTCCGGGTTGGCAGCAGCGATGCGGCCATGGCGGCGAGTCTTGCTTGGCTGCGCTGCTTCGTTCATTCAATCCCGCGAAGGACCGGGGGTCGGCACCGGGGCAGGTCTTCGATAACAGGGGCCAATAGGAACAGGGAAATGTCAGAGCTTGTGTTAACGGCTGTGTCGAAGTTTCGAGTCGCTTTCGGGGAGGTAGTTGCATTGGAGCGAAATCTCGCGACAATGGAGTCAACTCAATTCGCCGAGACTCAACTTCTAATCACTCGCATTCGGTGCGCGAGACAGATATTGGGTCGGATTCCCCGCGAACCGTGATTCCCTTGCTTCCGCCGAATGACCGGCGTGCCGCTCTCCGAAGGCGCGTGGGATGGCTGGCCGATCGACGTGCCCCAGCCCATCCGCGCAGCCGTGACTCCGCCTGCGCATGCCATGCGCCATTGTAACGAGCGCTTGATGGGAAAATAGGATTCTTGATAAGATTATGTGACGTTTCCAAGCGGCTAGTCCGCGAGGCAGACATTCCTGTCTGCTCCCACCCAGCAGAGGTTTGCCCCCCGCAACTGGAGTATCCCATGTCGCGACACAGGATCAGACGGTCTTCGGGTTTTACGCTGATCGAACTGCTGGTGGTGATCGCCATTATCGGCATCCTGCTCGCGCTGTTGCTGCCGGCGGTACAGAAAGTGCGCGAGGCCGCCAATCGCATGAGCTGCACGAATAACCTCAAGCAGATGGTGCTGGCGGTGCATCATCTGCATGACACTTACAATTCCCTGCCGCCCACGGAAGGCACTCTCCCGAACTCCGCTAACCTCCAAAGCTATGGCCCGCTGACCTTCTGGATGCTGCCCTATATCGAGCAGAAAAACCTTTTCGATGAAGCTCTAGTCGGCGGCGTCTATGATTCAGGCAACGTGGATCATACCGTGCCGGTCAAAATTTATCTCTGCCATTCCGATCCGAGCCGCAGTGGCTCGGATACCGCGCCGAACGGCTGGGCCTTGACTTCCTATGCCGCCAATGCCCTGGCCTTCAGTAAGACGACCTGGGACACGCCCGGCGATCTCATGACCTGCTACGTCCCTGGTCCTCGGGTCACGGCCGCCAACCACGCCACGCGACTCTTCCCCTTAACCACCGGCGGCAAACGCCTTGGTGCTTCCTTCCCCGATGGACTGTCGAATACGATCTTTTTTACCGAACGCTATGCGCTCTGTAGCCCGGATGGCAACGGCAACAATGGCGGCACGCAGTGGGCGTCGCGCTACGAGGCCCAGACCAGTCCATATATCGGCTACGAGGCTCCGAACCCCGGCCTGGCCTATGGGACGAACCAGCCGACGCAACAAGGTCCGGTCCATGGGGCCGCGGGCTACTTCCAGGTCCAGCCCAACCCCTTTCTGGGCCCCGGAGGGTGCAAACCGGGCGTGGCCAGCACGGGACACCAGGCGGGCATCATGACCGGGATGGGAGATGGCAGCGTGCGCCTCTGCACCAAGGGAATGAGCCCAATCACGTGGTGGCAAGCCATCGTGCCGGACGACGGCTTGCCGATGCCGGCGGATTGGTAATCCCATGACACCGAGCCCTGGCTTGCCTCGCTCCAGGCCATCATGAATTACTGGTCCAGTACGGCCGACGATTATGGCACCGAGCACGATCAAAGTTTACTTGCTTCTGGACAACAAGCCACACGCACCGGGTCGATGCTACGGCTTCGCTGGACGACGGCGGACTTGGCCCGCGACTCGTGGGCTTGACCTATACATGTGAGGTTGTTATGTGCCTCCTCCCCTTTCTGATTCTGATGCTCGCCGGTGGTGCGGAAGCTCAACCTGAAGTGGTTGAGCTGAAGACCGACACCGGCACTCTGGCGGGGGTGCTCGACGTGCCGCCCACCCCCGGCCCGTGGCCCGTAGTGCTGATTCACGCCGGGTCCGGCCCGACCGACAAGGATGGCAACAATCCCCTCGGGGCGAAGACGAATGCGCAAAAGATGCTTGGCCACGCCCTGGCCGAGAGGGGCATTGCCTGCCTGCGGATCGACAAGCGCGGCGTCGGCGGCAGCCGGAAGGCGCTGGCAAAACCCGAGGACGCCCGGTTCGAGATCTACGTCGCCGACGCCGCCGCGTGGGTGAAATTCCTCCGGACCGACAAACGGTTCACCAAGGTCGGCTGCGTCGGCCACAGCGAGGGGTCGCTGATCGGCATCCTGGCGGGCCAGAAGGAGAAGCTCGACGCGTTCGTCTCTCTCTGCGGCCCCGGCCGCCGGTTCTCGGACATCATCCGCGAGCAGTTGAAGGACCAACTACCGGAGGACGCGCGGAATCCGACCGAGGAACTCATCCAGTCGCTGGAGGCCGGGAAGACGTTCGACGACGTGCCGAAGGTGGTGCCGAAGATGGTGGCCCTCCTCTTCCACAAGAACAACCAGCCGTTCCTGATCTCGATGTTCAAGCACGACCCGGCCGCGGAGGTTGGTAAGCTCGGCTGCCCGGTGCTGGTGGTGACCGGGACGCACGACATACAGATCTCCGCCGTCGACGGGGAGATGCTGGCCGCCGGGGCCAAGGGAGCGAGACACGTGGCGCTCAAAGGGATGAGCCACGTGCTGAAGGAGACCGATAAGACTGATCCCCTGGAGCAGTCCAAAACCGTTTATCAGGACCTAAAGGCCCCGCTCCACCCGAAATTGGTCGGCGGGCTGGCGGACTTCTTGAGGAGTGCGCTACGCGCCGGCAAGTAGGGCGTCGAAACGCGCCAAACAAAGAGGTTGCCGGCCGAGCGCGTTCGGGACGCTTGTGATCGATGTTCAAACGGGTTAACTCCATTGTCGCGATTTTTTGCTCCATATCAACTAGCGGCGCTGAGGGTCAACTCCATTGTCGTGACATTTCGCTCCATATCAACTAGCTCCCCCCTGGTTCATTTCCCCCGTCCTCGCGCCTCTTGCTTCCTGGGCTGGTTATGCGATAATCGCACTGATGACCCAGCCACCACTTTCCGATGACGATTTTCCAAAGTCTGCCCCCGACGCCACCTTGGACGGCACTCAGAGCGCCCGACCGGACTCGGACAGCAGTGTCCGCCGCGTGCGCTGTCCCACCTGCCACAATCCGATTCAACTCAGTGATGACCAGTCGGATGAAGTCCTCTGTCCCGGTTGCGGCAGTTCCTTTCGCCTCCGCGATGCGCACGAGACATCAACCACCGCCGGCATGCGCCCCCTGGGCAAGTTCGAACTTCTGGAGCGCGTCGGCCTGGGCGCCTTCGGGGCCGTCTGGCGTGCCCGCGATACCGAACTCGACCGGATCGTGGCCCTCAAGATCCCGCATACCGGCCTGCTCACCGCCCAGACCGACCTGGAGCGCTTCCATCGCGAAGCCCGTTCCGCCGCCCAGTTGCGCCATCCCGGCATCGTCACCATCCACGAGGTCGTGACCCTGGAAGGCCTGCCGACCATCGTCTCCGATTTCGTCTCCGGCGTCCCGCTCAAAGACTTATTGGAAGTCCGCCAATTTACCTTTCGCGAAACTGCCGAGTTCCTAGCTTCTGTGGCCGATGCCGTCGACTACGCGCATTCCCTCGGCGTAGTCCACCGCGACCTCAAGCCCGCCAACATCATGGTGGAGTCATTGGTCATTGGTCATTCGTCATTGGCTGCCAATGACCAAGGACTAATGACCAATGACAAAAGACTTCGCCCGTTAGTCATGGACTTCGGCCTCGCCTTGCGCGATGAAGCCGAAGTCACCATGACCATGGATGGCCATATCCTCGGTACGCCCGCCTACATGAGCCCCGAACAGGCCGCCGGCCTCAGCCACAAGGCCGATCGCCGCAGCGATGTCTACAGTCTGGGCGTGATCCTGTACCAGATGCTGGTCGGCGAACTCCCGTTTCGCGGCTCGAAGAACATGATCCTGCACCAGGTGCTGCACGAGGAACCCCGGCCGCCCCGGAAGATCAACGACAAAGTGCCGCGCGACCTGGAGACGATCTGTTTGAAGGCCCTGGCTAAGGTGCCGGCGCAGCGGTATGGGACCGCGCGCGAGCTGGCCGACGACCTTCGCCGATTCCTCAAAAACGAGCCGATCCAGGCCCGGCCGATTCGTCGCTGGGAACGGGCCGTCAAGTGGGCCCGCCGCCGTCCCACCGCCGCGGGCCTGCTGGTGGTAAGTGTCATCGCAGTGCTGGCTCTGGTAGCTGGAGCGGTCGGCTTTTACTACAGTCAGGAGTTGGCCGCCGCGCTAACCGATGCCGAGACGAACAAGGAAGAAGCGGAAAGCCAGCGCACGATTGCCGAAAAAAACCAACAAGAGGCGGTCAACCAGCGCGCAGAAGCCCAACGCCAGCGGGAAAGGGCGGAACGTTTGGTCTATGCCGGCCAGATAGCGCTTGCCCAGCGGGAATGGGAAGCGAACAATGTAGGTCACGCCCGCGATTTGTTGGATACCACACGCAAAGACTTGCGCGGCTGGGAACATGCTTATATGCGGAAATTATGCGAGAGAAAACAAAAGGACCTCCACGGCCACACCTTCCAAGTTATCAGCGTGGCCGTAAGCGCCGACGGCAAGCGCATCGTCAGCGGCAGCTTGGATAAGACGGTCACGGTCTGGGACGCCGCCACCGGCCACGAAACCCTCACGTTGAAGGGCCACACCGGCGCGGTTACCAGCGTAGCCGTCAGCGGCGACGGCAAGCGCATCGTCAGCGGCTGCTGGGATCGTACAGTTAAGGTTTGGGACGCGGCCACCGGCCAGGAAACCCTCACGTTGAAGGGCCACACGCGCGAAGTTAAGAGCGTGGCCGTGAGCGCCGACGGCAACCGCATCGTGAGCGGCAGCCGTGATAAGACGGTCAAAGTCTGGGACGCGGCCATCGGTCAGGAAACCCGAACGTTGAAGGGCCACAGCTTCGAGGTTACGAGCGTGGCCGTGACCGCCGACGGCAACCGCATTGTCAGCGGCAGCTTCGATGGGACGCTCAAGGTCTGGGACGCGGCCACCGGCCAGCCGATCCTCACGTTGAAGGGCCACGCCGGCCCGGTTACGAGCGTGGGCGTGACCGCCGACGGCAACCGCATTGTCAGCGGTAGCTGGGATGGCACGATCAAGGTCTGGGACGCAGCCACAGGCCGGGAATCTCTCACCTTGGAGGGCCATGCTGGCATGGTTACCAGTGTGGCCGTGAGCGCCGACGGGAAGCAAATCGTCAGCGGCAGCTCCGATAAAACGCTTAAGGTCTGGCACGCGGCACCGGCGCAGCAAACGCTCTCGTTGAAAGGCCACACCGGCGAAGTTACCAGTGTGGCCGTGAGCGCCGATGGCCAGCGCATCGTCAGCGGCAGTGAGGACCGTACGCTCAAAGTCTGGGATGCGGCCACAGGCCAGGAAAGCCGCACGTTGAAAGGCCACACAAACACGGTTACCAGCGTGGCGGTGAGCGTAGACGGCAACCGCATCGTCAGCGGCAGCTACGAGAAGACGGTCAAGGTCTGGGACGCCGCCACCGGCCATTCAACCCTCACATTGAAGGGCCACACCGGCGAAGTTACCAGTGTAGCCGTGAGCGCCGATGGCCAGCGCATCGTCAGCGGCAGTGAGGACCGTACGCTCAAAGTCTGGGACGCGGCCACCGGCCAGGAAATCCTCACCTTGAAGGGTCACACGCACAGGGTCAACAGCATGGCCATCAGCGTCGACAAGCGCATTGTGAGCGGCAGCCACGATAAGACAGTCAAGGTCTGGGATGCGGCCACCGGCCGGGAAACCCTCACGTTGAAAGGCCACATCGAGCGGGTTACGAGCGTGGCGGTAAGCGCTGACGGCAACCGCATCGTCAGCGGCAGCTGGGATGGCACGATCAAGGTCTGGGACGCTGCCTCCGGCCAGGAGCCCCTCACCTTGAAAGGCCATACGCTCCGGGTGGCGGCTGTCGCCGTGAGCGCTGATGGCAAGCGCATTATCAGCGGTTGCGATGATAAGACGATCAAGATCTGGGACGCGGCCTCCGGCCAAGAAATCCTCACATTGAAGGGCCACACCGGCCCGGTTACGAGCGTGGCGGTAAGCGCTGACGGCAACCGCATCGTCAGCGGCAGCTGGGATGAGACGCTCAAGGTCTGGGACGCGGCCTCCGGCCAGGAAACCCTCACGTTGAAAGGCCACACCGGTGTGGTTATGAGTGTCGCGTGGAGTCCCGACGCCCTTCGTATCATCAGCGGCAGCGCCGATCACACGATCAAAGTGTGGGAAGCGTCCCCACCGTAACTCGCCGGACCACACCGCCCAAATCATCACCTATCTCAAACTCCTCCGCTTCAAACGCGGCTATCTTCAAAGTTCCCCTCCTCAACCAAAGCATCAAGCGCATTTCGATCTTGGTCGCCCGGCAATGGGGGGCGGCTTCATCTTCCGCCAGGCTGCCGAGCGCCGCCCCTAGCGTAGCGGCTGGCCAGATTCATAGCCATCATACCCTCCTGCCCCTGGGGAGAAATTGCTTGACTTGGGGCCTGGGAGAGGTATGATCGGGGCTGTTTAAAAATCCCTCATGGCATTATCTTCAGGATTCCGCTCATGGCTTCCCGCCTCATGGTGCGCCGGCAGAAGAGTGTTCAGAGACCCGTGTATCATCCGCAGGTGATCCGTTTGGAGGAGCGCTTGCCGTTGGGCGATGCGTTGATCGGACCGCTGTTGGCGGCGAGCTGGCTCGGGGCGAACCTGGGGTCCTCTTGGGACGCGGAAAATCGCAGCGTTCTCAAGGATCCAAGTATTTCGCGGTCTAGCGGAGAATCAGAAACCGGGGAGTCGTTATGGGCGGGGGTGTTAGTCAGTTCCGGAACGGCTGAGCAAATCACGTTGGCCGCGCCCGGAAGGGTTCGGCCTTCATTCAGCGCGGAAAATATGGGAGAGATCGGAACGGCAGCACCTGTGAGCATAGTACGTGGTGGGCTCGATCTTCCGGAAAGAATGGTTTCTTCTCCAGAGATGTCCGGTGTTGGCGCGGGGATGGAACGGAATTGGGGGACTTCATTCTATGGCCGCTATGGGCAGAGCGATCATGTCGGGCAGTTGCAGGCGCTGGCGTCGGTGCGGTTAAGGGGAGAGGGACAACCGGGAGCGAGATCGGCTGCGCCGGTTGGGAAGGTACAGATTCAGCAGAATTACGGGAAGATGGCGTTGTCATTCGAGGCGAATGTCGGGCAGGCGGATCCGGCAGTGCACTTCCTGGCACACGGTCCGGGCTACGGCCTGTATTTGAAATCGACGGAAGCCGTGATGGTGCTGCAGCAGGGGTTAGGGGCTAGGGGTCAGGGGTTAGGGATGGGAGATGGAACCGCGATACCAACCCGAAGCGTAGGTGAGGACCCTGCTTCCCTAACCGCCAGCGCCCAAGCGGCAACCACTGCGGCCGTCGTTCGCATGCAGGTCCTGGGTGGGAACCCGACAGCGGCGGTGGTGGGAGAGGACCCACTGCCCGGAAGGGTCAATTACTTTCTGGGCAACGATCCGGCCCAGTGGCATACCAACATCGCCACGTACGCAAAGGTCGAATATCAGCAGGTCTATCCCGGCATAAACCTGGATTACTACGGCAGCGGGCAGGGCCTGGAGTACGACTTCGTGGTGGCGCCGGGGGCCGACCCGGGCCAGATCCGGCTGGGCTTTGTGGGCGCCGACGGCGTGGCGGTGAACGCCCAGGGCGACCTGGTGGTGCATGCGGCGGGACAGGACATCGTTCAGCACAAGCCGGTGGTCTATCAGCAGGTGAACGGTAACCGGCAGGAGATTGCCAGCGTCTTCGTCGTGCAAGACAAGTCCAGCGGAGACACGTTAGCGCCTCGGGAAATCCCGGTGCTAACGCAACCGGGCTCGCCAGCAGAGACTCAAGAAGTTGGCTTTCGGCTCGGCATATACGATGCCAGCCAGCCGCTGGTCATTGACCCGGTCCTCAGCTACTCCACCTACCTCGGCGGCAGCGGCGCAGACGGTGGTTTTGGCATCGCCGTGGACCCGACCACGGGCGACGCCCTCGTCACGGGGTGGACCACTTCCACGGACTTCCCCACCGCGAACCCGTTGCAGCCGAATCTTGGCGGCGGCTACTATAACGCCTTCGTGGCGCGGCTGCGTGCGGACGGCAGCGCCCTGGTCTTTTCCACGTATCTCGGCGGCAGCGGCGAGGACTTCGGCTCTGGCATCGCCGTGGACCCGACCACGGGCGACGCCCTCGTCACAGGGTGGACCACTTCCACGGACTTCCCCACCGCGAACCCGTTGCAGCCGAATCTTGGCGGCGGCGGTGACGCCTTCGTGGCGCGGCTGCGTGCGGACGGCAGCGCCCTCGTCTACTCCACCTACCTCGGCGGCACCGGCGACGACTACGGCTATGGCATCGCCGTGGACCCGGCCACGGGCGACGCCCTCGTCACGGGGTGGACCCAATCCACGAACTTCCCCACTGCCAATCCGTTGCAGCCGACTTATGGCGGCGGCTACTATAACGCCTTCGTGGCGCGGCTGCGTGCGGACGGCAGCGCCCTGGTCTTTTCCACGTATCTCGGCGGCAGCGGCGTAGACCGGGGCTTGGGCATCGCCGTGGACCCGACCACGGGTGACGTCCTCGTCACGGGGGACACCGGTTCCACGGACTTCCCCACCGCGAACCCGTTGCAGCCGAATTTTGGTGGCGGCGATGACGTCTTCGTGGCGCGGCTGCGTGCGGACGGCAGCGCCCTGGTCTACTCCACCTACCTCGGCGGCACCGGCGACGACTATGGCTATGGCATCGCCGTGGACCCGGCCACGGGCGACGCCCTCGTCACGGGGCTTACCGAGTCCACGAACTTCCCCACCGCCAATCCGTTGCAGCCGACGAACCACGGCGTCGAAGACGCCTTCGTGGCGCGGCTGAGTGCGAACGGCAGCGCCCTCGTCTACTCCACCTACCTCGGTGGCAGCGACAACGACGAGGGTACTAGTATCGCCGTGGACCCGACCACGGGCGACGCCCTCGTCACGGGGGTTACCTATTCGACGAACTTCCCCACCGCCAATCCGTTGCAGCCGACTTATGGCGGCGGCTACTTTGACGCCTTCGTGGCGCGGATTTCCTAGCGAATGAGTCTCCTGGCAACCCTGGTGAAAGCGGCGGTCGAAGACGTGGCGGAAGATCAAGCCATCCTGTTTCCTTTTGGCGGCGGACCAACGCCAACCAACCGACAAAATCCTGCCATGGGCCGACGTTGGCGCAAGTAACTCGAAAGCAGGAGCCAACAGAATTAGTCAAGTCTCAGAGTTTGTGTTAACTGCTGTGCCAAAGTTTCGAGCCCCTGTCGGGGGAGTTAGTTGATATGGAGCTAAATTTCGCGACAATGGAGTTAACGCGATACGGCGCGGTTACCATCAGCACCGCCAGCGGGACCGTGCAGTGGGGCGTCGGCGGATGCGGTGGAACTTCACGTGCGGGAGGAAGGAGTCAGGCCATGAGCGATGACACCCGGAAGCTACTGAAAGTCTTTGGCGTGGCTGTCACGGACGCCGAGGCTGAAGCGGAGCGGCTGGCCAGCACCGCCGTCCATCTTTCAGCCAGTCCCAGCAAAGAAGAAATCGCCAAACTCCTGAAAGACGCCAGCGATCTTTGCCATGAGCTTAGCACCCGCTGGCTGGAGATCACCCAGCGGGTCTTCGCCATTCAGAGCCGGTTGCAACAAAAACTGGCCGAGGCCTGGGCCAGGCTGCAAACCGCCAAATGACCAGCGGCGGTGGACCAAAAAACGGTTTTCCCAAAAAAGCGGCCGGGTCCAAAGGCCACGGACTAACAATGGTGCCACGGCAGCTCAGTAGGGCATTCAGATTCTTCGCGAGGTTCTGGTCCATAGATGGCATCCACCCAGCGGCCCTTGACTCCACTGAATAACAACCCGAAGAAACCGCCGATGGCGGCACCGACAACCAAGCCGAACAATGGATTTGCTCCCTGCTGTCGACAATCAAACCCAAACAATTGATGCCATAAGCTACACTGTTCCGACCTCCAAAAGTTCCCAAATCCAGTATCTAGCCGTCGCTCCACAAAACCGCGTGGGCGCTGAATTGTTGGTCCGTAAATGAATTGCCAACAACTTGGTTTGCACTGAAAGATCACGAAAACGATGGTGAAACTGGCCCTCGCAAGCGCCAGCCCTCGAATGGTTGTTGTCGAGGGTCGCCAGCCTTCAGAATAAATTTTCCATTGATACGATTTTTTTGTTGACATCCACTGTCCGATGTGTACTACTGTACCCTATAGCATTCTTATGACATCTGTCATTTTCCAGTGGCCCTATGGCGCCCTTTTTCGCCCACTCACCCCCCGATGGAAAACCACCTCCAGCTGGCTGGCAGTTGCTCGCGGATCATTTGCGCGCCGTTGCCGACCGAGCCGGAGGCTTCGCCCAAGAAATGCGCTTTGAAATATCCGGTATCTCGGAAGCCGCTTATGCGGCCGGATTGCTCCATGATCTCGGAAATTATAGCGCTTTCAATAAGGCCGCCCTTGCGAACTAAAATGGTCGTTGATGCCATGCTCCAACACTCCGCAAAGTTATTACATTTCTGGGCGAAGTTGGGAAATGAGATATGGCCCAACTCCTATCATCCAGTCTTGTGCCACTTGATCGACGTTGCCGCGGTCGCTTCGGCCCTATGGGAAGGCGTCTTTCGATCACGTTTTCGGGCCTGGTTTGCCCAACGACTGCAACTGGATCAGGTCAGTTGCAAGCGTTGGCTGGCATTCTGGAGCGCGGCTCACGATATCGGGAAGGTGTCGCCGTGCTTCCAGGATCGCGGAACGAAGAATACGGCCGCCCTTCCCACGCGGCTTGGCAACGATTGGTTCACCGCCACACGCGGCAACGAGGCGCATGGTGTCCTTAGCACCACCATCTTGGCCCACGAACTCAAAGTCAAATGGCCAGCGGTTGATAAAAGCGTCGCTCGAAACATCGCTATCGCTGTCGGTGGGCATCATGGGATTTTCCCCACGAACTGGGATGGAATATGCGGGCCCCTTGGAAACGAGCGCTGGGCCGCGGCGCGTTCGGAGCTGCTCGCTGAATTGGCCCGGCTGCTAGGTGTTCGCGACCTCGCTCCCCCCAGGGCGATCGCGCCCGACGATCACTCGATTTGGATGTGTCTAGCCGGAATCACGTCCGTGGCCGACTGGATTGGCTCGAACCAGGAGTTTTTTAAGCCGGTCGGCACACCGGCCTTCTTGGAAGATGCTTTTGACGCGGACGAATACTTCCGCATGGCCGAGCGCGCCGCCGAGAAGGCTCTCGAAGAGCTGGGTTGGCTCGGACGTCTGGATGTCGACACACCCGTGACCTTCGGGGAATTGTTTCCATTCATCCACGAACCGCGCCCGCTCCAGACCGCGATCGTGGAAATGGCGAACAACCTAACAGAGCCAACCCTGGTGATAGTCGAAGCGCCCATGGGTGAGGGGAAAACCGAGGCGGCGTGGTATACCGCCGCTTGCTGGGACAGGCGGGGCGGCCAGGGCACTTACGTCGCGCTACCGACTATGGCAACCAGCAACCAGATGTACGAGCGGGTTGAAGCTTTTCTGCAAAGGAACGAAGGCAGGAGCAACGTGCAGCTCCTTCATGGTAAGGCGCAGTTGAACGAGCGATTTAGTGAGCGCTTACGCCTGACTGAAATCTACGACCACGTTGGCCAGCAACACAACAAGGAACAGGCGTCAGTGGTGGTCGCCGAAAGCTGGTTCGCGGCCAACAAGAAACACGGCCTTCTGGCACCTTACGGAGTCGGCACCATCGACCAGGCGTTGCTTGCTGTACTCCAGACGAAGCACGTTTTCGTGCGGCTCTTCGGCCTGGCGGGCAAATGCGTCATCTTGGACGAAGTCCATGCCTATGACACCTACATGACGACACTGATGGAGCGACTCCTTCGATGGCTGGCAGCCCTGGGCTGTCCTGTCGTGCTGCTGAGCGCAACCCTGCCGAAAGAGAAGCGATTGGCGCTCTTAAGGGCCTATGCCGGAGATGCCGTCGCAGATCCTAAAGAGCAGCCCTACCCGCGTTTGACAAGTGTTAAGGGAGGGGGCACTGTCACACTGATACACGTCCCGCCCGACGAGGCGCGATCAAAAAACCTGAAACTTGCTTGGATCAAGAAGGACCAGCTAGGCGCGAAGCTCAAGCGAGCGCTCGCGGCGGGCGGATGTGCCGCCGTCATTCGCAACGCGGTCGGCCTGGCACAGCAAACTTTTCTCGAATTACGTGATGCGCTTCGCGCTGAGCTCGAGAGCGGCGAGCTGGAACTGTACCTCTTCCACGCTCGTTTTCCATTCGGCCGCCGCGAGGAGATTGAGGACAATGTGCTGAAATGGTTCGGTCGAACCGAGGAAGACAAAATCGAGAACGGCCGAATCGTCGAAGCTCCGCATCGCCCTAAGAAGGCCGTCCTCGTCGCCACGCAAGTGATTGAACAATCGCTGGATCTCGATTTCGACCTGATGATTTCCGATGTTGCTCCTGTCGATCTGGTTCTCCAACGCGCCGGCCGGTTACACCGGCATAACCGTGACCAACGGCCGCACGGCGTAGTCGAGGCTCACTTATGGCTCATCAAGCCAGATTTGCAGGACGGCGCCCCGGCCTTTGGGGTGAGCGGCTTGATTTATTCTGACTACATCCTGTTTCGCTCCTTTCTCTCGTTGCGACATAACGGGAGCGCTCTGCGTGAATCGGTCACCCTGCCCGGTCACATCGATGAACTTGTTACGGCAGTTTACACGGGAGACCAAGCACCTGAGAATCTCAGCACGCAAGAATTGCGATTTTGGAACCAGAGCCGTGCCGCCCATCAAGAAGCCATAGCAAGAGAGAGGGACGAAGCCGAAGGGCGACGCATCAAGAAGCCTGTCTTCCGGGGCGACCTTGCCCGCATAATCGGCGAACCACGCGAGGAGGACAACCCTCATTTGCACCCCGCGCACCAAGCACTCACGCGGCTAACCCGACCGACGGCCCAGCTGATCATTTTGTCGCGCGACCGATTAGGTTTGCTTTCGATGCTCCACGACGGAAATGCTCTTCCTTCTATTGCGGTGCCCAAAACGACCGAGGGTCGTATCGCTCAAACCAAACGACTGCTTCTCGGCGAATTGACCACGGCGCACCCTGGTGTGGTTCGGCAACTCTGGCAACGACCGCGCAGGCCGGACGAATGGTGTGAAGTCGGGCTCCTACGGGAACACCACCTGGTAGTCTTTGCAGATGGAAATGCGCAAGTCGGTCCATACACGCTAGCCGTCGACAACGAACTTGGCCTGACGATAACGCGTGAGGATAGGCTGGGAGAGGATGAATGAAGATGGAAACCTTCAATCTGGTCGATCAGCCGTGGATTCCTTGTATCACGCTTCGCGGCACACTTGGGAGATACGGGCTCTTACAAACCCTGGCATTGGCGCGCGATTTCGCTGAGATCCGGGACAGCTCTCCCCTTGTGACAATCTCGCTGTACCGCCTTCTTTTGGCCTTATTGCACCGTGTGTTTGGGCCGGAAAGCCCGGAGGTCTGGGGCGATCTTTGGCGCAACGGCGATGGGAGTTTCGATCCCGGCAAGCTTGAGACGTACCTGAAAAGCCCCCAAATCTACCCTCGATTCGACCTATTCGATAAAGAGCATCCGTTCTACCAAACTGCGGGCCTACCGTTCGGTTCAACGGAAGAGGAGGCTAAGTTTGTAAAGCCCATCGCTCATCTCGCCCACGAACAAGAATACTCCGACGGCCTGAATCTATTTTCCCATTTCACGGAAACAAGCTGGGAAACTCGTCCTCCTCAGGAGGCGGCCTGTTGGCTGGTCGCCTTTCAAGCATTTGCTTTGTGCGGGCTGATTACCACAGAGGAAGGACGGAAAAAGCAGGATGGCTCAGCGGATGCCGGCCAGCTCGTCAAGTCGGCGCTGGCCATAGTCAAAGGTAATAATCTCTTCGAGACGCTCATGTTCAACTTGGTTCATTACAGTGCTGAGGACGAGGAGCCATTTGCGTTTCGGAAACAGGCTGACAAGCCAGCGTGGGAGCGTGACGATTCCCCGCGCCTGCAACATTACGATTTTGATCGCCGCTTCGACGGATATCTCGACCTGCTTACATGGCAGAGTCGTCGTGTACGGTTGCGCGGCGAGTGGAACGACGATGGAAAACTGCTTGGGGTTTCGGGAGCCGTAACGATGAAGGGATTTCAACTTTCGGACCTCCTCCGGTTCGGCAGGGAGACGATGGTGGGGTTCGTGAGAAACAAAAATGCCAAACGGGGACAGGACCCATGGCCGCCCCTTGGCTTTCAAAACGGCAAGGCGCTTTGGCGTAGCTGCCACGTCCTGTTCCGGTCGATTTCGGAGGAAAGCGAGCGGCCGAAGAATCTCAAATGGGTCGAGGATCTGCGAAGCATGGGGAGACTGAACACTAATCAGGTTGCACTTGATGTTTTGGGCCTTTCCTCGGACCAGGCAAAAGTCTTTTTCTGGCGACACGAATCATGGCCGCTTCCGCTCGACTATTTGAAGGACCTCCTGCTGCTGGAATCCCTCAAGCAAGTGCTCGACCTCGCCGAGCGGGTCGAAAAAGTTCTGCGCGACGCGGTTCGGGTGGCCGCGGCCACCGCGCTCAAGCCAGGAAAAGACTTCAACAAGCGTTCCAAGAAAGACCGCGAGGCAACCGACCGTGTTGTAAACTCGCTTGCCCCAGATCGCCCCTACTGGGCACGCCTTGAGAATCCATTTCGAACGGTGATGGAGAAGTTGGCCTCCGCAGACGCGACAACTCGGAAGCAGCTGACGAAAATCTGGTACAGCGATACGCTTTGCAAAGAGGCCTGGCAGGCCTTCCACAGAACTGCGGGCGGAATGGAGAGCTCATCGCGAGCGCTGCGAGCCGCGGTCAGCGGGGAGGAGTGCCTAAAGCGTGGTTTGAATGTCATCCAACGTCTTTATCACTTTGAATCCAATAATGCCGGGGAGCAACAAAACAATGGCTGAAGTCACTTTAGAGCCGTGGATCGACCGATTCGTGGCGAGTTTAGAGCGACTGGTCGCTGGAGATCACCCTGACGTGGCGACGCTCGCAAAACTGCGCCGGGGTTTTACCGAAAAGCAGGGGGAGCGTGACTTGTGGGTCTATAGCCATTTAGGCGCCGCCTCTCCGAAGGATGAACCATATGCTCTGCTTGTCGCCTCCCTGTTCGCGCTTTGGCACCAGGGCGGGCGGTCACCCGTGCGTTCACCTGCGGCTTCGTTTGGTGGCAGCTACGGGCGGTTGAGGATGCTTACCGGCTCGGCAAGCATTGAGCAACGCTTTGCAGTCCTGATCGACAGCCACCCAGACGGCCTCCCGGACCGCATGCGCCAGGGTGTCTTCTTGCTCCGTGCAAAGGATATCACTGTCCATTGGCGGAACTTGCTCCGAGATCTCATCGTGTGGAACCGCTTTGATCGCAGGATTCAGCACCGCTGGGCTCGCGATTTCTGGGGCGCATTGGCGCGCTCCGAATAATGTACTGCTAACAGAAGGAGGAAAAAATGCGAATTGAAATCCATGTACTCCAGAACTTTGCACCATCCAATCTTAACCGAGACGACACCGGTAGCCCGAAAGACGCAGAGTTCGGCGGGTGTCGGCGCGCTCGCATTTCCAGCCAGTGCATCAAGCGGGCAGTGCGATGGCATCCTGCTTTGTCCGAGTCGCTTGCAGAGACCTTCGCTCGCCGCAGCAACATGCATGCTCGGCAGGTGGCGCAGATTCTGGTGGATAAGTTGCACAAGCCGTTTGAAGAAGCCTTCAGCGTGGCACGATTTATTTTCCAAAAGATGGGCTTTAAACAAAAAGCAGAAAAGCTGACCGTGATGCTGCTGCTCGGCCCGGACGAGGTTACGCAAATCGCCGATGTAGCGGCCGAAAACTGGGACCTGCTGTCGCCACTGTCGAACGAGAACTTGCTCCGCGAAGAGTTGGCCAAGAAAGTCGAAACGTATCTCGCGGATTTCGGCGAGGATGCGCAGATGCTGGCGCATCTTATTGTTAACTACAGGGCGGGCTCAGCGAACGCGGCAACTTTACACCAATGGCTAGAGCTTCCTCAGGAACGCTGGCTCGATGCGATCGAGGCAATGCGAACAATGTCCCCAGAGTTTATGGCCGAGTTGAGGGAAAAATATGTCCCAGGCGAGACTGCTGATGAGGAGAATGAGGAGGAAGATACCTTCGTGCCTGAAGCCGCGGCGAAGCTATTCAAGGCGCCAAGGAAGAACAGAGAAGTCTGTGACAAGCTCAAGGCTATCGACGTGCGAGCGGAGGCCACCCGGGCAGAGGCGGGGACGGATTCGGCAGGGAAGGAACTCAACGCAAAGCTCAAAAGAATCGTTGCGCCCCTCAAGAAATTGACCACCAATGCGGTGGATGTGGCGCTGTTCGGCCGAATGGTTGCCGAAATCAAGGATGGTGCGATGGGCGTGGATGCGGCCTGCCAAGTGGCTCACGCGATCTCGACGAACCGCGTGGCGATGGAGACCGACTACTTCACTGCTGTCGAGGAGCTCAAGGACTTGGCAAAAAGCCAGGGGGCGGGTCAGGACGCCGGGGCCGGGATGATTGGCACGGTGGATTTTAACTCGGCATGCTTTTATCGCTATGCCAATTTGGACCTAGACCAGCTGCGCAAGAACCTCAAAGATGGAGACAACCGAGTCGATAAGATTTTGGTTCGCGACACGACCAAAGCGTTCCTGGAAGCATTCATTCACGCCGTCCCGACCGGCAAGCAGAACAGCTTCGCCGCTCATAATCCGCCGTCGCTGATTTTCGCCCTCGTCCGCTCGGGGGCACCGGTGTCCTTGGCCAATGCCTTCGTCAAGCCGGTGTCGCCGCACGGAGATGACAGCCTGCTCGACCGCGCCATTGCGGCATTGGATCGCTATCAAGGACAGGTTCAGAAAATGTACCCCAAACTGTACGGAGACAGCGGGCTAACAAAATCAGCGTTTTGCAACTTGGAAAACAACAAAGTCACGAATCTCGGCGAGGATGCCGGTTCGGTCGACAATCTCATTAAGACAATCGTCGGCGCCGCGTTCAACGACAAGGAGGTGAAATGAGCGTCCTTGTTCTCCGACTCGCCGGGCCGATGCAAAGCTGGGGAACCCAAAGCCGGTTTGTACATCGCGACACCGGGCTAGAACCGTCGCGCTCCGGCGTCATCGGTCTGCTCTGTGCGGCGCTAGGCTGGCCGCGCGATGATCCGCAGAAGCTGGAGACCCTTTCCCCCCACATGCTGCGAATGGCCGTGCGTGTTGACCGGGAGGGGCGGCTTATGCGCGATTACCATACCGCCCAGAACGTGCCACGAGCTGATATCTCAAAGCCATCCCAGGAGCGCGTACGCGAGAGACAGACCGCTCTCAGCGAACGCTTTTTTCTCGCCGATGCCGATTTTCTGGTCGGCCTTGAAGGTCAGCGCGCGTTGGTTGAACAACTTGAGGGTGCCCTGTATGCTCCCGAATGGCCGCTGTTCCTGGGCCGCAAAGCCTTCTTGCCGACTCCGCCGATTGTTCACGGGATCGAGGACACAGATTTGATGAAAACACTGCAGGAGTGGCCGTGGCGGAGGCGCGTTTCCTGGGAAGACTGTCCGAAACAACTTCGATTTATCCAAGAAGTGAGTCGTTCTGAGGGCGAGCCTCGGCCCGATGTCCCGCTGTCCTTTGTCAGCCGCGACCGCCGTTTCGCTCTTCGGCATGTGAAGACCTCTTTCATCGATCGTCCCTCTCGCATTCTTGAACCAGACCAGGAGTATCCGCCATGTTCCTGAGCAAGCTTTGCCTCAACCTTCGCGACCCCGAGGTTCGGCGACAGGTTGGCCAGCCCTATGAGATGCACCGAACTCTGTGCTCAAGTGGTTTCCGCCATTTGAATAAGGAAGAACTGGGGCGCGTGCTTTTCCGAATAGACACAGATCCGCGCGGGCTAACCCCGATTGTTCTGGTCCAGTCGGAGCGCTTTCCGGATTGGTATGCATTGCCGCCTCACTTTCTTATCGAGCCGCCCCAGTGTAAGCAATTCGATATTGCTCTTTTAACAGGCACAGCGTTGCGTTTTCGCCTTCGAGCCAACCCAACGAAGAAGGTCGGCAGTTTGACCAAAACGGATCGCCTGGCCGGAATGCGCGAGCGAGATGGAAACAAGAAGAACGGCCAGCGTTTAGCACTGCTCCGCGAAGAAGAACAGATCGCTTGGCTGTTGCACAAGGGCACGGAAGGCGGGTTCACCATCCCAGGCCGGTGGGAGGAGAGCAATGGCTGCCGGCTGACGAATTTCCGTGTGGAAGTCATACCCGAAGGTTGGGTTCGGTGCGGAAAGAACGGCCACAGCGACGGCCGTTTTTACGCTGTCCGCTTCGAAGGCGTTCTCGAAGTCACTGACCCGGAGTGCTTTCAGGAAACGGTGGCTAACGGCATCGGCTCCGCCAAAGGATTCGGCTTCGGTTTGATGTCCCTGGCCCGCCCAGCGTGAAGACGCAAATCACCATGCCTTGCATGGTCGCCTGATCTTTGATAACTCAATCCCCACGAGTACGTCGGACTACTCGTGGGGAGTTCTCCAGGGTAAGTGACCGCGCCTAGCCTTTCAGGCGGCCGCCACTGTGACCAAGTATCAGCCAACGAGACAGCACGCCCCTCCATTTCTTCGGCAGTTTCTCCAAGATCATCACCAGCATTGAGCACCTCCGCGATGTCGGGAAGAATCCTCTCCATGAGCCGGGCACCGTGAAACGCTTTGCGGCATTCTATTGAACCGCCGACGCACGCGCTCTCTTGGCCCTGGTCGTAGTATTCCCCACGCACGTGGGGGTGAACCGATTTTGAACCGATCCGTCACGAACTCGTAGACGTTTTCCCCACGCACGTGGGGGTGAACCGACGCACAGGCCGGCGCCATCCCGGCCGCCGACGTATTCCCCACGCACGTGGGGGTGAACCGGATACGCGGGAAGACGATTGCGACCACCTCGGGTATTCCCCACGCACGTGGGGGTGAACCGTTATTCAAGAAATACGGCAAAAGCAAAGCATCGTATTCCCCACGCACGTGGGGGTGAACCGTTCCAATACCATCAAGAAACGATTCCCCTCGAGTATTCCCCACGCACGTGGGGGTGAACCGTAGGTATAGGGCGCGGCGACCGCAACCGTAGCGTTTTCCCCACGCACGTGGGGGTGAACCGTGGGACCGCCCCCGCGCAACCGTTGTTGGTACGTTTTCCCCACGTACGTGGGGGTGAACCGAAAGGCACCAGCAAATAACTTGGTTCCAACGGGTTTTCCCCACGCACGTGGGGGTGAACCGTGGGAATTGAGCCTCGACTACAAAGGCATCGTGTTTTCCCCACGCACGTGGGGGTGAACCGTCCCAGCCCGTCTTGATCTTCGAAATCCAGGCGTTTTCCCCACGCACGTGGGGGTCAACCGTCTATCGTACAACTCGCTCCACGTCTGCGACCGTTTTCCCCACGCACGTGGGGGTGAACCGAGCTGGATTACTTCGGCTACGGTCGATACTTTGGTTTTCCCCACGCACGTGGGGGTGAACCGGACTATGTTTCGCGGATTGTCATTATCGACCCGTTTTCCCCACGCACGTGGGGGTGAACCGCAACGACCCTGCCAGCAGGATACGACCGTTTCGTTTTCCCCACGCACGTGGGGGTGAACCGCAACGACCCTGCCAGCAGGATACGACCGTTTCGTTTTCCCCACGCACGTGGGGGTGAACCGATGCTTCTGGCAGCTCGATTTTTGGGGACCAACACAGAATAGAAGCAGTACCAAGCTTCGCAGCCTGCCAACTTGTCCGCCAGGTCGCACGAATGCCCGCCAAAAGAGTCAAGCGTACACGCCTGGTGATTTGTGTAGATTCTATGAAGACTGGCGCAAATTCCGTCCGAGTAATGACTTAAGAAATCCGCGCACGGCACGACTCAGGCGGCACACCCAGTGCGTAGAATAACCGCCACAGGCGACTTCTCGATGGAGACTTCCGAGTTCCGTGCGGCCGAGACGCCGCGTAGGGCGCTATCCCACGCCGGTTTTAGGTCCGAAGAGGATCACCATTAGCATACAGTGACCGCCGCCGACGCCGTCGTGCATTGATTCAGGAGGTAGGCATGACCAGCGGTGATTTTGAGTACGACGTTACGGTTTCTTTCGCCGGCGAGGACCGCGCGACCGCCGAGCGGTTTGCTGCGCTGCTCAAGTCGAAAGGCTTCAGCGTCTTTTATGACGACTGGAACAAGGCCGACCTGTGGGGCACCGACCTCTTCCAGTACCTTGATGACCTCTACACGAAGAAGGCCCGTTTCTGCGTGGTGTTTATCTCCGCAGCGTACTTGGCCAAGGCGTGGACCAATCACGAACTGAAGTCGGCCCAGGCGCGGGCCTTCCAGCAGAACAGCGCTTACATCCTGCCCGTGCGTATCGATGACACCGTCATCCCCGGTATCAGGCCGACGCTGGGGTACGTGGATCTCCGTCAGCACACGGTCGAGGAGGTGGCTCAACTCGCTGCCCAGAAGATCACTGCGGCGAAGTCGCGGGGCACCGGGGCCGAGGCCCAGGCGCCGCCACCGGCAGCGCCCCCGACTGGCGCCGGAAGTCCACCGGCGCGCACAGGCAAGCTCCGCGTCAAGAAGCAATTCACCGAACAGGAACGCGACGGCTTCTTAGAAGATGCCTTCGAGGTCGTCGCCAAATATTTCCAGGACGCGCTGGCCGGGCTGGCGTCAGAGGCCCCTGGCTTCGTCGGGAAATTTAAAAAGGTCAACACCAACCACTTCACCGCGGTCATCTACCGGGACGGGAGGAACGTGGGCCAGTGTGGGATTCGTCTCCGCGGCCTCGGAGGAGTCTTCACCAATCAGATCGTCTACAGCAGCGATCCCAATGCCACGAACAGCATGAACGAGGGCGTCAGCGTTGCCGACGACGGCGAGCAGATGTTCCTCGAAGCGATCGGCATGTCGAGCCTGATGGGGCCTCAGCAAAAAGGCCGCCTCACTCCGCACGATGCGGCGGAACTGTTCTGGGGGATTCTCACTGCGCCGCTGCAGCGGTAGTGGTTCGGGGCCGAAGGTTACATGATCGTCAGTGAGATGAAGTGCGGCATGTGCGGCCAACGGTTCGAGGCCGAGATTCTGGACCGGGAAGACCCCAAGGAGCGCCATGTGCAGGGCGCGCCATTCCGCTGCGCGAACTGCAAAGGCACGACCGTGGAGAAGGTTCGCATGATCAGGCGTGACGCGACTGATGTCGTAGTCCGACGACCCTAAACGTAGGAGACCAGTAGCATGAGCCAGCGCGAAGAAGAAGTCGCTGCCGTCAGAGCGGCTGCGGATGACGGAGATCTCGTCACGTTCAAGGATTATTTGTCGGAGCCGCGGTTCCGGATAAGGCTGGACGACCAGGTGAACGCGGCCGTCCGCGCGGCGCTGACGCAGATGTCAAGCGAGAAGTTTCCGCTAAGCACCACGCCCGCCACCGGGGAGGATTTCGTCGCCCGCCTGGCGGCTTACGAGGAGGAGGTTAGGCCTCTCCAGGCTAAGGCGGCGCTACTAGGCAAGTGGGCCACCCCTGAGCAGATGCTGACGCTGTCCAACATGCTGGCCCGCCTGTGTGATGGCTGCGCCGAAACGGCCGGGGGCGACTGCCTTTGGCGGAGCATGCGCTGGTATCCTGTGTCGCTGTTGATGTATTCCGCGAGCATCGCCGCGCTTTCCGCCGAGAACTACCGCGCCTTCGCGGCGATCCATACCAAGAAAATCACGGCACGCACGCGGCGCGTCGGGAGAACGTCGGTCAGTATTATCACGCCCGTGATCGAGGCGATGGCGGAAGTTTCCGAAAGCAATGGCTGGAGATGTGTCGAGCAGTACAGGAGGAACCGCACGCCCGAGAGCGAACACCTCTTCGGCGTCTTACGGCCGGTGCTGGACGACCTTCTGTTTCTCGGGGCGAGTTACGAGCATCTGTTCGACCGGTACGAGATCCTCCGGGCCCTGCTCTACGCCGACACGAACGACCGCGCCCGGGGGCCGATCGGCAGGTTCGGGTGGAAGTATACCGGCGGCGGTCAAAATAACCCGTACTCCGAGCTGCGGGCCGAGGCGCAACAGCAGCAAGATGCGTGGGGGCCCGTCCAGGCCGGACTGTTTCACGGGTCGTACACGCGATTCGAGGAGACGGCGTCGAAGTTCGAGAGCGAGCTCCTCAGCAAGCTGGGCTGGTATTGATCCTCCCTTCCCTCACTGTGCGCGAACAACGTAATGCTAGTCGGACGGCGGCGGCCCTTGGTAGTGCGTGACTGCCTGCGGTATGGATGCCTTCTTCTGGGCCACGCGTGTGATTCGCAGCGGCTCGCGCTTACAGGAGGCGTTGGCGATGTCTTTTGACTACGAGGCGTTGAAGCAAAAGCTACTTGAAGCCGCCAGGCGGTGTGCCAGGCGGGGACCTGGCTATTCGCAGCAAAGGCCGGTGCTCGACGAGATCACGAGCGCGGCCGGCGGCAGCATTTATACGAGGCTCGATCTCGACTTACAGCAGGCGATCCTGACGTGCTGGCACGACCTCTTTCGAGAAGGCACCCTTTCATGGGGGTACGACCTCGACAACCCCGACCCGCCGTTCTTCCACGTCCCCGAGAGGACCGGCCCGCAGGAGCGGCCGCCGATGAGGTAGGCGCCTTGAGGCGTAAGAGTGTGGCAGGTGGACGTGTTCGTCTCGTGGCGAGACATCACAAATGAGCGAGTCCGCAGCGCCGGCGCCAATGGAATGGTGATTTTGTGGGGGCCTTTCGGGATTCCGTAGACGTTGACAGCGTAGACATGTCCAAAACGCACACTACCCACCTGCCGCCCGGACCATCGCCACGATCCCCGCCCGTATGGCTTCCGGCAAGTCGGTCCACCGTTCGACCACGAGGGCTAAACCGGGGTCGAAATGGTCGGTGTCCGGAGAAATTGCACCGGATTCTGCAGCGCTCGCCTGACCTGTTCGACGTAAAGCCATACCTTGGCACCAAGTAGCGAGTGGGGGTTCGAATCCCTCCAGGAATGACTGGTCCCTGGCCCTGGGCCAGCTAACCGAGCCAAGACCTCAGTTAACTTAACAGTCGAAACGTGGTTCAAGGACACGCGAACCCACTGGTGCTGGGTTCAGGTCAAACGGTTTCGAGAAGTGCCAGGAGAGCCCGGCGAATGGCCTCGGGGATCTCCGGCCCAGTCGGTAATGGCATTCCGAGGGGCCTGCGCCGGATCTCCCACCTGGGCAGGGGCGATTGCCGATAGCTGATAAGAACCTGAGAAGCGGGAGGGTCCGCCAAAAACTTCGCCTTAGCTTTTAGATTTGGAAATTGTTTTTCGGGCGGCAAATTGTTGTCACGCCGACGGCACTGGTCCCAGCGCCGCATAGCTCAGCATTCCGACCCCAGGTTGACCATAGCCGACCAGCCTGCCTTTCCCCGGCGTCGGGAGATTAATAACCTTCTGAATAAGGTCCGCAGCCAGCTTGATCGGCCCAAGTCGTGCCCTGATTCAGGCCGCCGGTGCTATTCAACCGATTATTTGTATCGCCGGTCCCTCTATCCTCTCTAAAAACCAGGGGAATCGGGGGAAATTTCGTTTTTTCAGGGATTACTCCAGGGCTTTCGTCTCCCGCTTTTTGGTCGCTCCCCGACAAACCAGGGGACAAAACCGGGGGATCTTCCCCCGATTCCCCTGGTTTTTGCTCCATGGTAGCCGTTGCCAGATGAAGAATTGCGCGCTCCCGTCCCTCCAGAGTGCGGCGATTAGTCAGTTTGCCCTGCTCTGTGCTTGCAAGTATCCCCCGTTCTTTAAGACGCTTACGCAACGTCTGGGGGGTAACCGGCAGACTGTCGTGTTGCTCGGCCGCAAGTGCCTGGGCTTCCGCGAAAGCTGCGTCCGGTTCAAGGTAGAGGTCTTGACCATCAACCCAGCCGATCCTCTTACCTTGAGGTTGCCATTCGTCCCGCTCATTCTGGCCAGCGCCGACGGTTCGCAGGCGCCAGCCCCAAGCTTCGGGGTTGTTCTCTGGTTCATGCCCGTCGGTTCCGGCAACATGGGCGCGACCCGAGGCTATGGCCGCGATCAGAAGGCGTATGAATTGGCCTGCTGGCTCCGCCGCTGCTTGATAGCGAGCTTGGGCCTCTGCGGCTCGCGCCAGAGCGCGCCAACCGCGGCTCCATTTCTCTCCGGCCTCTGCGCTGCTAATCGCTCCTGCTTCGACTGCAAACTTGAGCAAACAACGAAGGCTAGTCCCCAGGTTGGCGACGATCTCCGGGGTCCGCGCATGGCTGCCGCTGGCCAGGACCTGCTCTCTGAGTCTACCCACTTCAGCTCGCAATCGGTCGCGGATTGTCTCATAGTTAGACGACAGCCACTTAAGGAAGCCGGCCAAGGCCTGCGCGTACAATCCGGCGGCAGCATCGTCTTGGCAGGAAGTCAAAAGCACCTTGTCCACGTCGCCGCAGCTGACTTCGAGTGTGAACAGGCGAGCCCGCACTGATTGGCCGCGGGGCACATCCTCACCCGTAGAGAGGATTAGTCCGCGCGGAGGTTTACCCGGCCGCAGGCTGCCATCACGATTCATTCGTTGGCGCCCTGCATGATTTCCCTGTGCTCGGAAAATACGTTCTGCCTCGCGATGGTAACGCTGTACATCCGCCTGGCTACCGCCGGGAGCAAAATCATCTACAACCAAAAGGGCATCCTTCGCCGCAAACGCGACACCTTCCAGCGCGTTCCCGGTACTGGCCCAGCTACCCGGCAGGTGCCGGGCATCCAGGCCGGCTCCGTAGTGTTGCTGGCAAAGGGCGGCCAACTCGGTTTTAAAGGCGCCGGTCGGGCCCACCAGATGCAGGGAGAAGTCGCACCTTCCCAGGATGGCCCGATAAATAGCCACAAAAAGAGGGAACATGATTTCGTCTGGGGCCAAGTCCAACAAACGGAGGCTCGCGGCAACGGCGCGTCTCAGGTCGTCTTCACAGGGCGGTGGCGGCAATTCGAATCCGGCTAGGACTTCGGGTATTTCCACCTGGACAGCAATCGAATCGATGCCGATCGCTCCGCCTTTGTGGAGATAATACCAATCGTTGCCGATTTTCCTCCAGCCGGTATGGGCAAAGACAATCTGGCGAGTCTTCTTTCTGGACAAGGCCTGCATAGCCGCTGGCAACGAGGCCGCTTCCCCTGGCCAAACAATGGCGTCACTTCCCCATTCTTTGACTACCCAGTCAAGGCGGTGGAAAGACTCCGCCGAAACCTCGATGCGCGGCAACTGGGTGCCATCGGCGAGTGCTCCCGAAATGCCGAGCAACAAACGGCGCTCGACGCCGTCGTCGCGAATCGTTTCGCCCTCGATTAAAGCGGTGAAGTTACAGAGTTCGACAGCAAGCGGGCCGTCTGAGGTGATCTTTGTTCGGCAGATGTAGCCATTTGCAATAAAGAAACCACCCGTCTCTCCGCGTGCCAGCTTAGGGGGGCGCGCATTGATTTCTTCGGTGATGAAGGGCTTAATGGCATGGTCAAAGTCACGTAATTTAACGTTGGCATCTCGCAGTGAATCCCGAAATTTCGCATACCACGACCGGTCATTGACGGCCCTCTCCGCAATGGCCTTGAGCAACTCCTTGTCGCCAAATAGACCAGGCGTTCCCTTCACCGCAAGAACTTCGGGCAGTCGAAGCAAAGCGGCACTACTTTCAGTGGGAACACCGACGGAACCGGCCATTTGCTGCACGGCCTCGAGGGCAGCCTGGCCCGTTAACAGCTCCGGGGTTGCACGATTAACCAACAGGTCGTCAATTCCCTTTCCAGCTTCAAGTGGCCAGCGCTCTAGCTCCAATTTGTACCCTTCTTCGATCAGAGCTTGCGCGCAGGCCAGAAGCGCCCGCGCCACCTCCTGTTTTTCTCGCGCGTCCATATCGAAGGCCAGGGGGACCGTCTTACACCCCAAATCCTTGAGAACAGCCAGGCATAATCTCCAGTTGCCGACGCCCGGAGCCGAAATCGTGGGGAGTCCGGAGAGTGCGAAAGCCACGTCGGCTTTTAGCTCGCCTTCCGTCAGTCTGACTTTCTCCGCGGGTGCTTGGACTCCAAGGGGAACATGAACAGGGGAACCGGGGGACGGGCCGTTGTATTTGGCGGACGACAGGTAAGAATACCGCGGCCCCGCGCCGACATCATCATCGCGGCGAATTTTGATGGCAACGATACGCCCTTGCACGTCTCGCACGGGGATCAACATTCCGGGGTTGCCAGCCAGTGATCTATATGGTTTACCTACGCCCTCCTTGACGATGAAGCCCGGCACAGTGAGCAACACCGCGCCAAATTGCCTTTGGAGCTCGGCGACAAGGCGCGCTCTTCCGTGAAGTCCTAGTGTCTTGTATCCGTTTCTGTTGATAACCTTATCGGTCAGACCGCGCTTCCAAAGGTTTTGCGCATGCCGATCCGATAAAGAGAGTCTCGCGAGTAGAGCGGAGTAGACCCGGTGCAATATATCGGGGTTCGCCCTTTTTGGTTCCGCTCCGGCCGCGCGCCTGGGAATATCGGCCCTTGGCTGGGTACTATTCGTAAGGCGGTGCAGATAGTAGGGAGCGCCATTCGTGTCCGCCTTGCTTTCGTAGCTGCCGACTTCCACCCGCCGGCACATGGCAACCGTGCCATCCGCGGAAACCGAACACCAATCGGCCTTCTTACAAATAGGACAAGGATTTGCCCTGGTGACTCGCTTCCAATCGGCTCTGCTTCTTTTGTTGGCCATAGTCGATTCCGTCCTTACGAGTGGCTCCTATACTTGGCGGGCAACTGGCCTGCCAATGGACAAGGTCAGATCCCCATCGAACGCAGTTCCGCAGCGACCTTTTCGTCGTGCTCGCTTGTGGCTACGGAATTTCCGCAGATTGATTGGCGGTTGAGGGCGGAAAAAAAACGACTAAGGGCTTCGAAACTGGTTACCGTCCTGCCGCCCACTTTGACGGTTTCCAGGCGGACGCCGCGCACTCCGCGCGTTGCCCATCGCCAGATTGTGGTGGGGTGCGTGGGTTGGTCTTTGCGGAGTTTCGGCAATCGACGTGCGGCCTGGGAGTAAGTGAGTACGCTTTCTTTTAGCGGATCGATCATTTGAAAATCCTCACATTGTTTCACATTGGTAACGAAACAAATGCGAGGATAATCAAGGGAATGCAGGCGCTCTACCGGAGCTCTACCGGAGCTTCCACAAAACTCCTTCTCCAGTTCCATCGCGCTCAAAACAAATTTTTCGGATACCTCTGTTCATGCCTTGTATAGTTTCGTCTAACTGTTTCTTGTGATCGAAGGGGTTGTCGATTCTTGGAGGCCACCCTTGAGACTGAAAAGCATCCAGAATTACTCGATGATTGGGAGCACGTTGTTTATACTTTTTGATCCTTCTCTCCTTAAATCTTAGTTCCCCGCGCTCCGAGTCCCAAAACGGTTTCTCCCAATGCTCCTTCTTTCTTTCATTTGTTTCCGGTTCGTCCAACGCGGCAATTTTTTTCTTTAAGAGAGGATTCGCTGCGAATTGATCGAGCACTTTCCCCATGTAAAGAACCGCTTCTGAGAAAAGACCGAGTCGTCCAGGGGAGATGGGGTTTGGTTGAGGCAATTCTATGAGTTCATTTGGGCTAGGCAGTCTTATGTGCCAACCGAAGATTCCCAGGATCAACTTAAAGCTTAGATCGACTTCATTAACAGCATGGGGAAGAGTGTCCGTTGGTATTTCATTCTTGGGACCGCTGGGGATTAACGGTCGAAGCCGGGCGAGAACATTTTCCACGCTTCGACACACCCGGGACACTTTTCTCCACACCTTTTGGGGATTCCTGACGAAATCCCGCTCTGACGCCCACGACTCGTTTTCTACCGGTAACGCTCGGTGTATTGTTTCGATTAATTCTTTCGCTCGCTTTTTGAGAAGAGGAAAGTGCGATTTGACAAGCACGACTTCTTGGGACGATGTCATCGTTTTTTCAACTCCTCGCCCGCGGCGGTTAGGAGAAGGAATGCGGCCCAGCACAGAACCGCTGTTCCTTCCCGATTTTCCTTACCGAATCCCTTGGCCCCCACTTGCCCGTGTGAACGGCGCGCCTGGATTTATTCTTAGCCGATCTTGGCCATGACTTCCATTGCCTGGACCTTATCGGCTTCGGCATATATCTCCGTGGTGAAAGCGGTTTTGTGTCCCAGAATTATCCGGGCCAGTTCCACGCCATATCCCTTCCTGAGGCTAGTAGCTGCATTGTGGCGTAACTGGTGAGGGTGCCAATGGCGATCTTTGTACCATTGGGCCCGCTCTTCAGCTGCTAGACCATCCGGCGGAGGAAAGGCCCGGGCGCAGGCTTGGGTGATGGCGCGCCGGTAGCTCTCCACGGTATACCGGGCGCCAGGTTTTTTCTGTGGGTTTTTCTTTTTCCGACAGACCTGGGACGGTTGAACTTTGGTTTTTCGCCGTTCCCGGAGTAGCCGGAAACGTTCTTCTCTTGCCTCTGCGGGACTGAACAGAAAGGCTTGAGTGTCCAGTGTGAAGAATGGTCTAATGATTTCTTGGGCTTTGGGTCCCAGAAAAATTTCCCGTTGATGTCCCCGGTAAAGGTTCTTGTGCGTGGCAGGTCGGTAGATCCATACTCGGCCCGTCATGTCAATGTCGCAGGAGCGCATGATGACTATTTCGCCGGACCGAGCGCCCGTCAATCGTTGAAGCTCAATCATTGCCTGGACCGGCCGGCTTACGAATGGCAACACGCCATCAACCAAAACATCAGCAACAGGCTTGATCGGTGGCGTTTCTTTGACTTCCGATCTTCCCGCCTTCAACCCAGGAACCGCCTGCAACCCATGGAAAATACTCGGGGGGATCAATTCGTTTTCCACACCCCACTTGAACATCCGTTTGATCACCCCGATCCGAATGTTGATCGTTCTGCGGGCCAACCTCTGGTCAATCATTCGTTGGCGAACCACCTTAAGACTTAACGGGCCAAATTCCGTGGCTTCCGTTCGGCCATGCAGTTCTTTCAGCGGACGCATGGATAGCTTGATCTTTTCGACCTCCTTGGGGGACTGGCGGTAGTACTCAAGTGCATGGCGTGCATAGGCCAGGATCAGATCATTTACTGTCAACCCGGCCTTAGATTGCGGCAATCGCCTGCCGTGCACGAGCCATTCCGCGATGAACCGGTTATAGTCTTCCCTGCTGGACGCAGTCCCATACTTCCCCAGGTAATGATCCTGTCCATTGAGAGTGACTACTGCTTGTCCGGTTGCTTTGTGTTTGCGGTAAGAAGGGACGCGACACGGACCGAGCTTCGACATGGTGCACCTTTCTTTCAAGTAAAACGGTAGACTACCGTTATTACCTGGATTTCAGGCCGCACTGCCGACCGCCGGCAGGGAAGCGTAACGTCGCTCCGGCAAAGAATTTTCGGTGACAGCCGATGAAGGGATTTGAACCCTTAACCCCCGCTTTACGAAAGCGGTGCTCTACCGTTGAGCTACATCGGCTTAAATCATTGTTAGAACTAGACTTATAACATTTCCTTAAATCCTTGTTTTTCCTCTGTACTACCGTATTACTACCGATATACTGAATAAAAGTGGCCGGAAATGGCGTTCATTTCCGGCCCAACACAGCAACACATGTTCTCTTGGAGTCTGTTGCCATGTCAAAGGTTCATTCTACTTCCCGCCCTGTTCAAAACAATCCTTCCCAGCCCCCTACTACCGGGTCTACTACCCGAAAAAAGCCAGCCAAGCCCTATCCCGAATTCCCACTCTATGCGCATCCAACCGGGTATTGGGCCAAGAAAATCCGGGGTAAATTCTATTACTTTGGTCGATGGACCGACCCGGATGGTGCTCTGCAACGATACCTGGAGCAGAAGGACGATCTCCACGCCGGACGGACACCACGCCCGGACCCGGATGCACTGACCGTGAAGGATCTGGCGAATGTTTTTTTGAATCGCAAGAAAGAGCGAGTAGACACGGGCGAGCTGTCGCCTCGAACGTGGGGCGACTATAAGGCGGCATGTACCCTGCTTCTCACGGTATTGGGCAAGGGGCGAGCTGTGGCAAGCCTGGGGCCGGACGATTTTGCGAAGGTGCGAAGTAAGATCACGTCCCATGGGTGGAGTGCGGTGCGGGTCCGGGATTTCGTCCGCCGTATCCGGTCGTTGTTCAATTATGGTTTTAAGGTTGGCAAGATGGATAGGCCGGTCCTCTTTGGAGAGTTCAATCCTCCGAGCCAGAAAACGATGCGGCTGGAACGAGCGAAACGGGGGCCGAAACTGTTCGGTGTGGAAGAAATCCATCGTATGCTCGCCGTCGCCGGGACACAGCTACGGGCAATGATCCTTTTGGGCATCAATTGCGGATACGGCAACGCCGATTGCGGTACGCTGCCGTTGTCTGCGGTCAACCTGGAATCCGGCTGGATAAACTACCCGCGACCAAAGACGGGAATCAATCGACGCTGCCCCTTGTGGCCGGAAACGACTGATGCCCTCAAAGAAGCGATTGCGAACCGGCCAAAACCCAAATGCCCGGAGGATTCGGGGCTTGTTTTCCTGACGAAACATGGACACCGTTGGCACAAGAAGACTGAAGACAATCCAGTGAGTAAAGAGACGGCCAAGCTACTCCGTGAACTGGGAATCAATGGTAGAAAGGGCCTGGGCTTTTACACCCTTCGGCACACGTTCCGGACAATTGCTGACGAATCACGGGACCAACCGGCGATTGACCTAATCATGGGCCACGCTAGGGATGATATGGCCAGCGTGTATCGGGAGCGAATCTCAGACGAACGCCTGATAGCGGTTACCGACTATGTGAGGCGGTGGTTGTTTGGCAAAGAGGCCGAAGCGAAAATAGAATAAACGCACGGGGATGCCGGAGTAATTACCCGGCTAAGGCCCGGTTGTCTGGCGATGGTCGCTCCATACCATCGCCAACAACCGGAGCCAGCCCGTGGAAATGGAGCAAGAGAAATGAACACAATAACGGCCATCGTTGACAAGTGGCACGAGGCCGATAGGTCCTTTTGGTTTTCCGGCAGCCTTACACAGTTTCGCTTATTCCTGGACCGGTACTCGCTGGCAACAGATGATGTCATCGTACTGTGTGACAAACTTAACCGGCCTGACCTGGCAGGATTGATTGCGAGCTACAAGGATGAACTGTTGGCGGCCATCGATTCGGAGTATGGGCTTTTCATCTCAACTGATGAAGTGCTTCTGTTCGACAAAAACTATTCCTCCATTCCGGAATTTATTCGTGATCTTGGAAAGCAAACCGACTTGGCCCGCAGGAAATGCCTCACCTCTCTGGACCGGCTCACTGGCATGTTGAAGGCGAAGGATACACCGAAACGAAAGAGTATCATCCGGATTAAAGGCAAGCCCGGCAGACGCGGCTATCCGATCAAGGTTCTCGAATTTGCAATGAGCCTCCGGAAAAAAGACCCGCTCCTGAAAGCTCACGCCATTCGATTGAGATGTTTGGAAAAATTTTCTGAAGATGAAATGCCTCCAGATGGTGACTCATTTCGGGCCTGGATGAATCGAAATCGTACGAATCGTACGAATTGATTTCATCACTTTTTCGTCCGGTGAGCACATGGGAAAATTCTGGGTAGTGGTGATTAACTACCTGGAGTGACCCCCATGGCTATCGACACCAAACTGATTCAAACAGTCTGTCAATTATCGGCACGAGAGCTAGATACTCTGCTCCAGCGGCGGCGAGCGGAAGATAAGGCCCTGCGTACCTTGTGGCGTGCGGCACTAGCGCGCGAGCGAGAGGAACGGCGAGAGAAACGTGAGGTATCCCATGCCTCATGCTGACACCACTACGCCATCGACTGCCGGGCTAACCGTCCGGGAGCTGGCCAAAAAATACCGCGTGGGGCGAAGCAAAATTTTGTCCTGGATTCGTTCCGGTGAAATTAGGGCCTGTAATACAGCGGCTACCCTGTACGGTCGGCCCCGATGGGTAATTGGTCCGGATGCCCTGGCGGAATTCGAAAAACGCCGGAGCGGGATACAGACACCGAAAACAGTGAAGCGACGTAAACGGATACAGATGATCGATTTTTTTCCATGCGACTAGGACACTACCGGCGGCCGGGTCAGTCCGGAGCGTATACCGGCATACCGGCCGCCGGTTTTAGGGCTTGAAATGACCGGAAAACAATTTCACAGATTGATTCGAGCCGGATCAAAAATGAACGCGAACCAACTCGCGGCTGCGCTGGAGCGTCGCCCGTGGGTGCGGCCTCTGGTGCGTCGGATAACGGTCCTGGCCGGGCAAGCCCTTGCCCAACCCGGTGCGGTGTTTGTCGGAGTGAGCGCGTCGGATGCCTGGGAGCGATTGCTGACCACGTTGCTAAAAATTGATTATTTGTGCCGGATGCCGCCGTGCGTTATCAGGGGACTGGCGGGGTCAACAAAACTCGGAGGTCAACAGTGGATGAACTAGGCGGACGGTCTGCCAAACTAAAGCAATGGTTAGACCACCTACTCCATTTGCCCAGTGATCTTCTGGAACTGCCGCTGGACGGAACGCCGGATGAACGGCTGCGGGAGATGTTGGCGTGTTGGGGCCAATTTCTGGTGAATCCTAATGACCCGTCATACATTCGCGCGGCAGCGGAAAGGCTGGCGCAAAGAGTCATAAACGATAATAAGCGCCTGGACGTAATTGACTTTGTCATTCAACTCTTAGCGCGCATAGAGGATGCCATTGCACGAGCGTTGGCCGCTGGTGCCACGGACCCGTCGATATTCCCCACGGCCGTCATTCCGCCAGAGGCCCGCAGGGTGCTGAATCTTGGGCCGCTGGGCTGGTCTCCGCCCATCGACTCGCAGCGCGGCCTTCAGCCGTCGCTGGTCTGGATCGGACTGGTCTCCGGGCTGCCGGAGGGTCATCCGCTGCGCACGATCCTCCCGGATGATGACTACTACCGGCATGGCGGACTCGATCATGCCAAGGCCTTGGTTTTGGGTTTGCCGGAGCCGACGCTAACCGGCACCGGCCGTCCACGGCCGTTCTATTTTCTCGCCGACGTTTTACGTTGGACGGCATTACTCCGAAACAATCAGCGGCAGCAAGAGGCCGAGCGAGCCGAGCAGGAACGCAGAGAGCGAGAAGAAAATCAGCGAAAATGGCTCGCCAGTCCGATGGGCGTGCACCATCAGCGTCAGGCATTGTTGGATCGCCTTAAATCCGAAGGAAAGCTCCCGGAAATCGGCACCACGGGGATCGACGACTTAATAGCAATATCGGACTTAAATAAACCCTAACAAGAAAGAGAGGTTTCATTATGACGAATGAACAGAAACGCGCTCAGGAGTGGTTGCACAGACTAGTGCGGCCGGGCAGAATTCCGGCGGAAAAAGTGGAGCGCGAACTGACCCAGCCCCCGCCGATTCGCGAGAGCGAACGAGCGCCGGGCGCGCATCGCTCTGGGACGGCGCCGGAGGTGGATGAGCGCCGACTGGTCGATGAGACCGGCTTGAGCAAGTCGCCACAGCTGGGCGCTCGAAAGAAACAATCTCGGAAACGATAGTGGTGTTCCTCACGAAGGGTGGGGCTGGCCGCTGGTCGTGACCATGCGGCTGGCCTTTTTTAACTATGGAAAAATAGAACCGCCAGCATCTTGTGCGCGACGCTGGCGGCTCAATGGAATAAGTATATGGCCAGATTATCAACTAATTCGAAACAGGTCAAGCAAGAGCATGATCCACGGCTGTGCGGCCAGCTCAGCGCTTACACGGGCGAGCCCCTTTGCGAAGGATGCAGAGCAGACAAGGGACTTTTTGTTCCTGACTCTGGCGGAGATCACAGGTACCCAGAGAATGAAGATGCCGATACATATCCCGGAGACCAGTCACTAGGCGACCTGCTCTCCGGAGAAAAAAGTGAGAGCAATGGCGCTTTGAATGTGGCGGAAAAAAAGCAGGCCGAACCAGTCCGGCCGTATCAGCCGTTTCCGGTTGATGCCCTGCCCAATCCAGTGCGCGAGTTTGTCCAAGAGGCGGCAGAGGCTATCGTGTGCGACCACTCCTATGTAGCCCTGCCCCTATTCTCGGCACTCGCGGCCGCCATCGGCAACACATGTCGAATTAAGCTGAAGAGGAGTTGGACCGAACCGGCTGTACTGTGGACGGCGATTGTCGGCGAATCGGGAACGATAAAGGGTCCAGCACTTGATCACGCCCTGCGTCCAGTCCGGGAAATGCAAGAGGTTGCCATCGTTGAGTACAGCAGTGCTACAGATGCATTCGAGCAAAAATGTCAGGACTACGAAAGGGACCTGGCCGAATGGAAACACAAGAAACAGGGCGAACCGCCCAAAAAACCGCCTAAGCCTACTCTGGGGCGGTTCATAGTTTCTGATTGCACGGTGGAGGCACTGGCTCCGATTCTGCGAGATAATCCACGCGGAGTCCTCATGGCGCGCGATGAACTATCGGCGTGGTTAGCAGGTTTCAATCAGTATAAGGGAGGTAAAGGTAGCGACGTGGCGAACTGGTTGGAGATGCATGGAGCACGATCAATAATCATTGACAGAAAAAAAGAGCCTGATCGATTTATTTACGTGCCGCGTGCGGCCGTGAGTATCACAGGCAGCATTCAGCCCGCAACCCTGGCGAGTGCTTTGGGGCGACAGTACTTCGAAAACGGACTGGCGGCCCGGTTGCTCCTGGCCATGCCGGTTCCACCGCCGAAGGAATGGACAGAGGCAGAGATTGATCCGGCCATGGAGCGGACAATCAATCATCTTTTCAGCGGGCTATTCGGAATCGACCTTGCCATGAACTCCAAAGGGCAGCCATCCCCCTGCGTGATTGGGCTGAGTGCGGACGGGAAGGAAGCCTGGGTGGATTTCTATAACGCTCATGCTCGTGAGCAGGCCAACCTGACCGGCGACCTTGCCGCGGCCTGGTCAAAGCTGGAGTGTTACGCTGCTCGCCTAGCCCTTGTTATCCACCTTGTCCGGTGGGCTGCCGGTGACACAACCCTGCAAAGTCCCGACGCCGTGGATGCGGAGAGCATATCGTCCGGGGTGAGGCTCGTTGAGTGGTTCGGGAATGAAGACCGCCGGGTTTATGCGGTCCTGGGCGAATCGGAGGAACAGCGACAACAGCGGAGGCTAATGGAGTTAATGGAAAAAAAGGGTGGAACGATAACGGTACGGGAGCTGACGCATTCGAATAAAAAAGACTACCCGACTGCTGACGACGCGGAGGCTGTCTTGGCCGGGCTCGCAAAGCCCGGTGGACCCCTGAAACGGGAGTACGTTCCACCGAGTGCGAAGGGTGGACGACCATCCGAAGTCTTTCGACTCTCTACCACGTCTCCAAAACCCGAAACCCCAAAAAACTGCGGGAAAAATGAGGTTTTGGGTTTTGGCGACGCGATAGAGGGGAATGATGAGTGGGGGGAAGTCTGATGGAACTGGCTACCCTTATGGAGAGGCTGAGCGAGAAGAACGTGGTCCTGAAACGAGATTCGGGTAGGCTGCTGTACCATCCCCGTGGGGCAATTGGACCGGAACTCATGGAAGCCTTGCGACTCCATAAACCCGCAATCCTGGCGTTGCTGGCAGATGGGGCTAGAGCCTCTAACCCAAAACCCAAAACCCAAAACCCCCAAAAACCACGGGGAAAACAAGGGTTTCGGGTTTTGGCGACGGGATTAAGGGGTGAAAACAGGGGCGTGGACTTCACTCTGAGTCCTGGGGAGGAAAGGGCGATTTGCCGGGAGATTGAAATTGACCAGGACCTGCCGCATGGGTCCTTGGTTCTTTGGCCCCCATGGCCGGTGCCAAAACCCAAAACCCCCAAAAAATGCAGGGAAAACAGGGGTTGTGGGTTTTGGCGACGATGAAGGAGAGAGAATGAAAGCATTCAAGCCGTCTCTGGTAGGTGATTATTTACTATCCCAACAGGATCATGATTCCACGAACCGGCACCGGGAAATCTTCTCCTATTACCAATCGGGAGAGACGCCTAGAGAATTGGCCAAGCGGTTCGGGCTGCCACGGAGCAAAATCTACCGGATTATTCAGTGCAGGGGAAGGCGATGACCACGACATACCATCCTGCATACCATCCTGATGACCCCTATTGGGGGTTCATGCCGGAGGCCGTCAGGTTGTTGCGGCAGGATGCCCAGATGGGTAGACCCGTGGCACGTGGCACCGGCAAGCCGAAGCGATGGTTTATCGTTTTGCCGCAAGTACGCCGGATTCGGAAACGGAGAGAGCGATAATGACCAATCATACGTCACCTACGAACGATAACGCTGAGAAATCCGGCCATTTGCCCACCGGCAAATTTGCTCCCGGAAACAAATTCGGCGTCGGCAATCCCTTTCACAAAAAAACCCATGCCCTGCGCGCGAGTCTTTTTCAGACCGTCAGCGAGGATGATTTGATAAAGGTGACCAAAAAACTTATTGCAATGGCCAAGAGCGGAAATATTCACGCGATCCGCGAACTATTTGACCGGGTTTTGGGGCGGCCGCTGGCGTCTGTTGAATTAACTGCCCCGGACCTACCCATTACCCCAAACGGAGATTTATCCGATGACCAATTCATTGACCGAATTCGAAGCCTCGCTGCAAGAGTTAGAGTCCGTCTTGCCGCTGTTGACGCCAGCGGAGCGGAGCGAGCTTGCATCACTCACCGCCCGGCCGACGTTTCGGCAGATAATTGATACGATTCCGCTCTCGGTGCGGTGTGCGATGGTTGACGCATTTCGGCGGCTAATTGACACGAAGGGTCCAGAGGGTTCCAGTTCGTGGCCGGAGTTTTCCGGCGTGCTTGACGTGTCAGACGAAATTAAAGACTGGATTTGCGACGCCTTTGAGCATGGCTGTTGGCGTGGACCACCGGACCCGCCACGGATTGACGGACAGTGATTAGCCAATATAGCAGACCAACATGAAACATATTCGGCTCATTCTATCTCTTGCCATCATGGTCCCGGCCTTTGCCATGCTGGGTGCGTTCGCCACTTTGGATTCCGGGGGGAAACTTTTGTTCGGCTTGACCGTGGGAACCGGCATCGGGGTTTTCTTCGGCTTACTTTTCGGCGGGGTTAAGGGCCAATGGCTTGACTTCATCTATGGTCCCGAACAGGACAACCAAGACGATTCGTATGCCAATCGACCAGATTAGAATCAGGGAAGTGTATCACCTTTCCCGTTATTGCATTTATTGCATAGAGTGCGAAGGTTAGAAGGTTCAGTCTTCCCTCCGGCTACAATCGGAACAATGTGGTCAACGTCCAATCTAACATTTCGGTCGGATGCTCCGTCGGCCCCGCAAATCCTGCACCGGAAGTTATCTCTTTCCAGAATTCTCCATCTTAACCTAGACGTTAGTTTGGCCCTCTCACGGTACGCTTCTTCACGGCTTACGCTAATTTCTGGCGGATGTGTACCTGAAACCGGGCTTTCCTGATCGGCTGGGGCTTTGGTCAGGTCCATCGGTGGTGTAGAAATGCTTTGTATTTGTGCTTCTGCCTCAGCAATTGCCCTCGCCATCGAGACCTTTGATTTTACCAATACTTCGATTGGTCTTGCTGGCCGGTTTCTCCATCTCAAATGCGCTCTAACCCAAGTGCGACCCATTACCGGATTATTGTTCGAATCTCTACCATAGCTGTCTGGCCTTAGTCGGCGCCAGAAACCGTCAACCTCCACCTTAAATTGTGGTGGGCTGAATCGGCGGACCGTTCGTGTCTGGTCAGGTCTCAGAATACGCAACGCCGAAACAGTTCGGTATATGACCCTATCTTGGGAAGACGGCCTCCCCGCAGCAGCCTGATCCCCTTGCGAAATAGGCGCAGCCGTTCGTGCGAAGCTAGTAGGGGTCTGCTCGTTCCTAACAAGCGTTATTTTGAATTCGAAATAGCTGGGAAGCAGGAACGCAGTTTTGCAAAGTTCGAAGAGAACTTGCATCTCATTCAACCGAGCAAGGCTTTTGTCTTTGATGCCGGGCTTTCCGAACAACGCATCGTCAAGCACCTGTGGATCATCGGTGTCGATTAAGTAACTATCACCGATATCGCTCAGGACATATCGGACCTGTTCAGTCTGTTTGTTCAAATCGAATTGGGCAACAGCCAGGATTTTCCACATATCTTGCGTTCCTGGAAGAGGTGCTGCTTCGTGTTTGAGATCCGCGGCAGGCTGAATCATCCAACGGTCCTCGGACGAGTTAGCGTTTTTGATCGATATGAGTTGTTCGGTCTCTGTTTCCAGGTCGGTTACTCGTCCGCCAATTATCATTACCGTCAATTCATTTCCTTCGCCAATGAAGGATACACCTCCAACACCATATTCTGCCCCTGATTCGCTTGAGAAAGTAATATCGTGGGGATCATCCAGATTGTTGAATGAATGGATGACTGGGAAAGGAATTGATCGAGCAGCCTCGAACGGGTCGCGAGGCGCATCGCTACTTCTCACAAAATCGATAAAATCGGAAAACGAAAAGAGATGGTCGCGCTCAGCTTCGAGCCGAAACATAAAAAGGTCGCGATCAAAGCGGTAAAAAGGGTGAAGTATGTTGAAAGAAGACGGCATGGAATCAGGGCCGTGTGTCCAAAGCCTGTTGTTGAATTCTTCCAGAAAGCGACGAAGCTCCCTGTCCATTAACAATCCAGCACCGTTTGCCGCAATCGCTTTTCGTGTGGCAAGAGCCTTTTTGAATTTACGCTCTACGTTCATACAAACCTCCGTTGGGGGGTCGGAAGGAAAACGAAGCGCACATAGGCATTCCTGACGAATAGATTTAAAATCAGGGATGACTAAGATTATCCGGCATGCGGCAACGAAATGCAACGGACAAGTCGCCACAACGGAATAAAATTACGACTTGGCCGCGGGGGATTCCCGTAATTGGTTTTTCCAAGTTATGACGGTTCTTTTTAAGGAAGAAAACTGTGAAAAAAGAAATCAAAGTTATTACCGATTTGAGATTTGAAACCTTAGGCAGCAGACCAAGGTTGGTTGTTACCAAAACTGTTTTGGTTTTTGAAGACGACAAATTGGTCGATGATGGCAAGAAAGAGACGGTAAGTATCGAATTGCCACCAAGTCCAGCGATTATCAGTCCTTAGCTTGCAAGAAAGCTATGATAAACGGGGACAGATGACAAACGGATTTCTATTTCGGTAACCTGAGCGCACGTTTGAGAACTACTTGCGACGTGATTTCCGTCGATTAGGTTTTCGCTTCTTCTTCCCCTGCCGAATCGTCCGCCATAACTGTTTGATTTCGGCTACTTCCTTCGGGTCCATCCGATCTACCACCGACCGGAACATCTCCACGTTATCGCGTATGGTACGCCATAGCTCGATCAGTTGCTTGTCGGCTTTTTGCATCTCTCACCCTGCCTTCGCTAGCTTGGCCGCTCGTTCTAGCACCAGCATGACCTGGACCCTGTTCCACGGCTTGCCCCTTCGGGTCACGTATCCTTCGGCGTTAAGATCATCGGCGATGGCTTGCAGCGTCAAACCGGCTTCCCTCTTCGCGGTCAACACCGGGTATAGGTCCGCATAGGCTTCGTTTGCCTGTTCAATGATGGATTCCACGCCAATCCTTCTCCCTTTTTCGGCTGCTTCGGGCGTGAGATTGGACGGGTTACCCAGCCGTCCGCCACGGGCGGTATAAGCGGCTAGTGCGGCTTTGGTGCGTTCGCTTATCCGCTTGGCTTCATCTTCGGCCACGGCAACAAGGATATGGATGGTGAGGCGGTTGGCATTCGGGTTATCGCACGCGACAAAATCCACGCCAGAATCCATCAGAGCAGAAAGGAACGCTACATTGCGGCTCAATCGGTCCAGTTTAGCGACGCACAGTTGGGCTTGAGACCGCTTGGCATGGGTGAGGGCGTTCGCCAGCTCCGGCCGGTCTGCCTTCCTGCCCGATTCCACTTCCACGTACTCCCGGACGATCTTGGCGCCGGTTCGCTTGGCGTGGTCCTGTACTGCCGCTCTCTGCGCCTCAAGGCCTAAGCCGCTCTTGCCTTGCTGGTCCGTCGATACCCGGTAGTAGCCAATTAGTTTGGTTGTTGCTGACATGATGATTTTCCTTTCCTTTGATGGTTGCCGTTTTCTCTACCCTCATTATAGCCGCTGTTAAAGACTTGTCAACGGGCGTTTGGAAATTTTTTACAAATATTTTTCCTGCCCATGTTCGCTTGTATCGGTGGGAGAGCCGGTTTTCCATGACCGGCACGGCAAGGCATCCCCCGTGCGTTAGGTTCGCCTCTGGCGGGGTATCTCTGGGGCTTTGGGTTTTGGGTGGCTGCTGGTTGTGCTTTTCCGTATAGTATCCATTGGTTGTGGCTTGCGGCCGACGTGGGATTAGTGGTTCCAGCGTCGGCCGTTTTTGTTTGGTGCCCCCCCCCGACTTCCGGTCAGGGGTGGTACCCCCCTTTTTTAGCTGGGGGGGATGTTTTGCCTCTCCCACCCCATACGCCCACTAGGAAATAAACGAATTTAACGAAATAACCCTTGACCCCCTTTTTGGGTCCCATGCGGAGGGGAGGTATCGGTCAAGGTATATCCATAGTTTGATTCCATGCGGTCTTTGCCGGTTCGGTGGTCGAATGACTGGCCCAAGCGCTTTGGACGCGTTGTAGGGCATCCTGGGCGATTCAAGACGGCATGGAATCAGTTATCAAGACCGGGACTGGTTGCGTTAGGCGGATTAGAGCCATTAGAGGACCGAACGGAAGCCGACTAACCGTGAAGTGTTCTACTACCGATTACTACCGTTTAGGGGTCCGGCTGGGGCCAAATGGACCACAGAAAAATGAAAAAACCCGTAGAAATAAGGGGTTTTTTTGGTCTTGATACTTTACGAAAGCGGTGCTCTACCGTTGAGCTACATCGGCAAACGATCCGTTTCGATTCTAGTACCCCGGGCAAATCGTGTCAATTGACCACGGAACCGTCCACCGAGGCATGCGATGTGGGGTTATTTTTCCTTTTCTTTCGCTTCTTTGTCTTTGTCCGTTTCTTTCTTCTCCATCTTGAGTCCCAGTTTGGGAGAGTCCAGAAATCCGGAAGAGCGCGTGGTCAAAACGCGCGGCATTGGGTAGCCGACCACCGTGAGGAAACGGCGGTACGGAACGATGGTGACGCCCAGCCGTTTGGCTTCATCCTGCATGTCGCTCATTTTCTTAATTAGCTCTGTCTTGCGCTCGACGCGAATGTCGCCTTGTTGTGGGAGGTTTTCAAATTCGGGATTGTCTCCCAGCACCAGAAAATTGGTTTTCAGCGACATGCCTTCGCCCTTGACGGTGATGTCTTTCAAATCAATATAAGAATCGACGACGATACCTTGCTCGCGGAGCCCGCGGATAAACTCGGGGGTGTCGTCCTTGCCGTCGCCGGTCAGGTCGATAAGACCGGCGATGGCGACATGCTGGCGGAGGCTGGGGCTCCAGGCGGGGTTGAACAGGAGATCGCCGGACAAGACCGGGTCGGAGTTGGCATCGGTCAAGTCGGTGATGCGGGCCTGGGAGATATTGGGACCGACGATCTTGGTGACTTCCAACGAGCCTTTCCGCTGGGGATTGGTTTTGAAATTCGCGCCGGCGGCGAAAATGCTGAAGGTCAATTGGGGTTTGACCCGGTCGTTTTCACCGAGATTGATGTAAACGGTCTGAGAATAACGTTCGACGCTGACGATTTTGCCCTTGGGCTGTTCGAACTCCATGACGTTGAGGGGTTTGACCTGGTCGTTGAGGCGCTGGATTTTCAGCTTCTGGTCGGCAATTTCGCGGGAGAGCTTATCCATGGCCTTCTTGGCGTCGTCTTTGGACAGCTCCATTTTCTTCTTGACATCATCGAGGTCGTTCTGCAGCTTTTCCAGGGCACTGAGGTTGGCCAGGTATTCCCTGGATTTCTTGGCATAAGCGTCCGCCGCTTCGTTTTTTGCCGACGTGACTTCCTTCGTTTTGGCCTCGATCGTGTTATCTTTTTCATCCTTGTCTTTTTTGAAGGTTGCCGCGGCAGTTTCGAAATTCTTGACGGCATCCGTGCGCTGCTTTTCCTTTTCCTTCAGATTCTGGTCGAGGGTGTCAATCCTGTTGAGGAAATTGTCTTTGGGTTCGTTTTTGGATTCATCCCATTGCAATTTGTTTTTGAGCAATACCAGGAGGTCATCGAAATCCTTTTTGTTCGTTTCATCCTTGCCGATAGCCTCATATTTGGCGAACAACGAGTCATAATCGGTTTTTTCCGAATCCGACATTTTACCGACAAATTTTTTCAACAGCAGGTTTTGCAAGCGCTCCCAATCCCTGGATCTTTCTTTGCTGACGGCAGCCTTTTTGGCATCGTTCTCGCTCTTCCGCAACTGTTCCTGGCCGTCGAAGCCCACATAAGTGGTTACCCCCAGGCCGATGGCCAGAAGAAACAAAAAAACGAGAGCAATAATCAAACCCTTTTTTGAGTCGTCGCTCTTTTTTGCCGCCATGTTTTGAACTCCCCCGAGGCTGATTGGCTTTCGGCATTCAGGAATGGATATGCTACGCAGACTATTATAAGTCTAAAGGAAATAGAGCCGGTGTCAATGAATTCAGCCGAAAGGAATGGCGACCATGCGTTGAATGCACAGAGTTTACTGCTTTCGTGGGATAAATGATCTTTTCTCGATTTTCGGCAAAGGTTTGAGCGGATGGTCTTGACAGTGTTTTATAACAAGCCTAAACTTGACATAGAAATAAACCTTTGTCCCCCCTGCTTTGTGAACATATCCTGTTCCTGTTTTTTCACACAATGGCTATTCGGCTCACGAATTGCTGGTATGGGACAAACGGCTTCATCCTGCAAAGCCCATGATTCACCGGCACGATTTACCGCCCCGGGACAGTGAAAATAGGGGGTGCCGAAACTTTCCAGAGTTCCTGGTAGACTGCTCGCAAAAGCGGTGGAGCGAGGGCAAGCTACGGCGATGATATTCCAGACATCCATAAAATCCGCGTGAGGCCTATCTCCCGGTTTTTCCCGGTTATGCACGAATGTCTTCAGGCGAAGCGCGTGGGTGCGCGTACATCATTGACGCCCATTCGGTGATATTTCAGGTGTTCCATGCGATTGGGGGGATGAGCAGTCCGGCGGGCTTGCCGACGAACGCCGTGTTTGGCTTTACCCGCGACATGCTGTTTCTGCGGAATGAAGTGAAGCCGGACTACCTGATCTGCGCGTTTGATCGTGCCGAACCGACGTTTCGCGATCAATTGTATGCGGAATACAAGGCGCACCGAACACCGATGCCGGAGGATCTGAAACCGCAGATAGCGCTCATTGAACAAATGTTGCAAGCCATGCGAATTCCGGTTGTCAGCCAGGCCGGTTATGAAGCCGACGACGTAATTGCCACAATTGCCCTCGCCGCTGCAGAGAAAGGGCTGGAGGTTAATATCTGCACTACGGACAAGGACTGCAGGCAACTGATCAATGACCGGGTTCGGCTGTACAACCTGCGAAAGCATGAAGTCATGGACCGGGAAGGCCTGATGAAAGACTGGGGAGTCCGGCCGGAGCAGGTGGTCGATTTGCAGGCCCTGGTAGGGGATTCGGTGGATAACGTGCCGGGGGTACCTGGAATTGGCATCAAAACCGGCGCCAAATTGCTGCAGGAATTCGGCACGCTTGACAACTTGCTGGCGAACATCGACAAAATCAATGGTGCCAAGAAGCAGGAAAATTTGCGTGCCTCGGCCAAAGTATTGGATTTAAGCCGCAAATTGGTGCGGCTGGCGACCGACATTCCGATGGAAATCGATTGGGAAGGCTGGCGTTTGCAGGAACCAGATACCGCGCGCCTGCTAGACTTGTTCCAGGAATGGGGCTTCCGGCGCTTTGCCGACCAAATGCGGACTGAAAACCGACAACGCCAGGTCCACCAGCGCGAGTTATTTCCCGCGGAGCCGGGCGAGCCCATACCGCAATTAGACCAGGGGCTGCGCGGCGGGACATCTTCCGGAACCTGGCAGGCGGATTACCACCTGGTGGATACCCTTTCGCGGTTTGAGGAATTCTTGGAGCTGCTACGGAAACAGCAGCGTTTTGCCATCGATCTGGAGACAACCGGCCTGGAGCCGCGGAGGGCGGAAATCGTGGGGTTGGCGTTTTGCTGGCAGCCGGGCCAGGCGTGGTACCTGGCCGTTCGCGCTCCGGAAGGCGAGAGCCGGCTGGATGCGGGGACGGTTTTGCAGCAGCTCAGGCCGGTCCTGGAAAATGAGGAAATTGCCAAAATCAACCAAAACATCAAGTACGACTTGCTGGTCTTACGGGAACATGGAGTGGAACTCAAAGGCATCGCGGGCGATTCGATGGTGGCTGATTACTTGTTGCACGCGGGCGAACGCAGCCATAACATGGAGGACCTTGCCAACCGGTATCTCGATCACCAGGTGATTCCGATTACGGACTTGATCGGCAAGAAAGGCAAGAGTCAATTGCGCATGGATCAGGTTTCGACCGCGCGGGTTGCCGAATATTCGGGTGAGGATGCCGATGTGGCGTGGCGCCTGTGTGCCAGGTTGGAACCGGAACTTGGCGAGCACGGTCTGGACAAACTGTATCGGGACCTGGAGATCCCCCTGATCGATGTCCTCGCGGAACTGGAGTTTAACGGCATCCGGCTGGATGTTCTCTTATTGAAGCAATTAAGCCGGGAAATGGCCGGGCAAGTGGCGGCGATTGAAGGAGAGATCTTTGCGCTGGCCCGCCGCCGGTTCAACATCGCCTCGCCCAAGCAGCTTCGCGAAGTGCTGTTTGACGATCTGAGACTGCCAGCGCAGCGGAAGACCGGCATCATGGGGGAAGCGAGTACGGATCAGGAGACATTGGAAAAGCTGGCGGCGCAAGGGCACGCGTTGCCTCAGAAAATCCTGGAGCATCGGCAGATCGCCAAGCTCAAGGGGACATACGTGGATGCGTTGCCCGATCTGGTCAATCCGCAGACGGGGCGAGTCCACGCCTCGTTCAACCAAACGGTGGCGGCCACGGGGAGACTCAGTTCGAGCGATCCGAATTTGCAAAATATTCCCGTGCGCCGGGAACTGGGCCGGCAGATTCGCCAGGCGTTTTTGCCGGCAGCAGACTGGGTGTTATTGACCGCAGACTATTCGCAAATTGAATTGCGGCTTTTGGCGCACTTTAGCGGCGATGAGCACTTAAAACGGGCCTTTGTGGAAAACCGGGATATTCATGCGCTGGTGGGAGCCGAGATCTTCGGAGTTGCAGAAACGGAAGTGACGCCGGAAATGCGCCGGGTTGCCAAAACCGTGAATTTCGGCGTGATATACGGCATGAGCGCTGTCGGCCTGGCGCAGCGGCTGACCATGTCCCGCGAAGAAGCGGCCCGGTTTATCGATGCCTATTTCGGGCGTTACCCCAAAGTGGCGCAATACCAATCGGAATTGCTGCAAAGATGCCGGAAGAACCGCTTTGCCAGCACCATTCTGGGCCGGCGGCGGGAAATTACCGGGGTTCGCTACGATTCGACTTACCAGCAGCGAAATCAGCCCGAACGCGAAGCCATCAACATGGAAATCCAGGGCTCGGCGGCGGACCTGATCAAGGTCGCGATGCTGAATATATATCGCCGGCTGAAGCGGGATAAGGTGCCGGCGCGCATGCTCTTGCAAATCCACGACGAATTAGTTTTTGAAGTAGCGCCCGGAGAATTGAACGCCGTTGCCCAATTGGTTGAGGAAGAAATGACCTCGGCCCTGGAATTGACAGTACCCCTGAAAGTGGACCTAGCCGCGGGACCCAACTGGTTGGACGTGGAGGAATTGAACTAGAGCGAGATATGGCATCGAAACCGGTGATCGGGCTGATCGGCGGCATCGGCAGCGGTAAGAGCAGTGTAGCCCTGGAATTGAGAAAGCATGGCGGATACTTGATTGCCGGTGATCGGCTGGGGCATGAAGGATTGCGACAAGCGGACATTCGGGAACAAGTAATCCAACGTTGGGGTCGGGAAGTAGTTTCGGAAAGCGGAGAAATCGACCGAAAGAAGTTGGGGCGGATTGTTTTTCATGACGCTGCGGAACGGCGAAAACTGGAAGGATTGTTATTTCCATGGCTCCGGCAGCGCATGGAGGAGGAAATCGGCAAGGCGGCGGCCGATCCCCAGGTTGGATTCGTGATCTTGGATGCCGCTGTGCTCTTGGAAGCCGGCTGGGATGAGTTGTGTGATGCAATAGTGTTTGTCCAGGCCCCACGTGGCGAACGGTTGAGCCGGCTGGCGCGGCAGCGGGGGTGGGATGAAAAGGACGTTGATGCTCGTGAACGAGCGCAATTGCCGCTTGCGGAAAAAGAAAGCCGAGCCGATATGGTGGTGGATAATTCGGGGTCGGCGGAAGAGCTTGCGAAGCAAGTGAAAACGCTGTTGGGACGGTGGAAGCTTCGCAGCGAACGCGGATCGAGAAAGAAGAACCGAAGGTCATAACAACAACATTGCCAATCCATGGAATTCGTTGCAAACAGAATTTGTCTATTCACAGCCTGCCGCCGGCAGCGACGGCATGGAACCCAGGATTCCTAGCCGGCTTGCAAAAGGAGAACCCGAATTATGGCCGAAGCTAAAAGTCGACGCGAACCCAATCCCGTCCGGACCCGCACGCGGGCCAAGAACGACCTGCCGCCGGTGGATTCGGCGGACGAGGAAATCCAGGAGATCCGGGACATGCAACGGGAGGAAGCCGGCGAAGCGGGTTTTACCGCAGGGAAAGACAATGAATTCGTCGGCTATGACGACGAGGTGAACAATCGCTACGAAGAAATCAAGCGTGGCGGCACACACATCAGCGAACTCCAGCACATGACCATGCCCACGCTGCTCAAAACCGCCAAGGAGGAGGGGCTGAGCGATTACACCGGGCTCAAAAAACAGGACCTGATATTCAAGATCCTCAAGGAGCGAGTGAAGCAAAACGGTTTGATGTTCGGCGAAGGAACCCTAGAGATTCTACCCGATGGATTCGGGTTCCTGCGCAGCCCCGATTACAACTACCTGCCGTGCCCCGATGATATTTACATTTCGCCCAGCCAGATCCGGCGTTTCGGCCTGCACACGGGTTCGGTTGTTGCCGGACAGATCCGGCCACCCAAGGAAAACGAACGGTACTTCGCGCTTTTGCGCGTCGAAGCGATCAACTACAACGATCCGGAAATTCTGACGCAGAAAGTCGTCTTTGATGATTTGACGCCGTTGCATCCCGACAAACGGCTGCGGCTGGAGACGGAGCCCCAGGAAATCAACATGCGGGTGATGGACCTGGTGACTCCGATCGGCAAGGGGCAGCGAGGATTGATCGTGGCGCCGCCGCGGACGGGCAAGACGATTCTCTTGCAAAAAATCGCGAACAGCATCATCCGCAACCATCCGGAATGCTATGTCATCGTCCTGCTCATCGACGAGCGACCCGAGGAAGTCACCGAGATGGAGCGGACGGTGAAAGGCCCTCATGTGGAAGTGGTCAGTTCCACATTCGATGAACCGGCGAGCCGGCACGTGCAGGTCAGCGAAATGGTGATCGAAAAAGCGAAACGGATGGTGGAATACAGCACCGATGTGGTGATCCTGCTGGACTCGATTACCCGGCTGGCGCGGGCTTACAACACAGAAATCCCGCATTCGGGCAAGATCCTGTCCGGCGGCGTGGATGCCAATGCGTTGCACAAGCCGAAACGGTTTTTCGGGGCGGCCCGCAACATTGAAGAAGGCGGGAGTTTAACGATTTTAGCGACCGCGCTCATCGATACCGGCAGCCGGATGGACGAAGTGATCTTCGAAGAGTTCAAGGGCACGGGTAACATGGAATTGCACCTGGACCGGCGGCTCGTCGACAAGCGGGTCTGGCCCGCGATCGACGTGAACCGTTCCGGAACCCGCAAAGAAGACCTATTAATGGATCCGGAAGAATTGCGGCGTATGTATATTCTCCGCAAGGTCTTGAGCGACATGAATCCCGTGGAAGCGATGGAATTGCTGGTCAATCGCATGGGCCGGACCAAGTCGAATGCGGAATTCCTCATGAGCATGAACCTTTCGTAGCCGTAATGACCACCATTTATGAAGGCAGCCTGGTTGCGCCATCGGGTCGATTTGCGTTGGTAGCGGCGCGCTTCAACCGAGTCATCGTGGACAAGCTGGTAGCCGGCGCCGTGGACGGGCTCAACAGGCACGGGGTCAGCGAGGATGAGATCGACACAGTTTGGGTGCCGGGATCGTTGGAAATTCCCCTCGTGGCGCAGCGGCTGGCCGGCAGCCGGCAATACTCGGCGGTGATCTGCCTTGGGGCAATAATCCGGGGCGCGACCGATCATTACGATCACGTGGCGCGCGGAGCGGCGCAGGGCGTGGCGCAGGCAGGCTTGACCACGGGTGTGCCGGTCATCTTCGGCATCTTGACGTGCGAGACCATGGAGCAAGCGGTCGATCGGGCCGGCGGCAAATCCGGGAACAAGGGATTTGATGCAGCACAGACGGCGGTAGAAATGGTGGACCTGCTTCGACAGTTGCCGAAAATCAAAAACGCAAAATAACTATCAACCCATGAACATCCTGGTCAGCGGGTCAACAGGTCTGGTCGGGGCGGAGCTGGTTCCGGCACTGGCCGGGCAGGGGCACGTCGTTACCCGGCTAATCCGATCCGGGGATGCCCCGGGCAAGACGATCCGATGGGACCCCGAAGGAGGCCAACTGGATACCGCGGCCCTGGAAGGATTCGACGCGGTCATCCACCTGGCCGGGGAGAGTATCGCCAGCGGGCGCTGGAATACGGCAAAGAAGGCCAGGATTCGCGAAAGCCGCGTGCAAGGCACCCGGTTACTTGCTGAACGTTTGGCCGCTACGTCGCGCACCCCTCGCGTTTTAATCTGCGCATCGGCCATTGGTTACTACGGCTCGCGCGGGGACGAAATCATGACGGAAGCCAGCAGCACCGGTTCGGGATTTCTGGCGGAGGTGTGCCGGGACTGGGAAGCGGCGCCGGCACCCGCATCGGCCAAAGGGATTCGCGTGGTCAACTGCCGGTTCGGCGTGATCCTGAGCGCCAGAGGCGGGGCGCTGGCGAAGATGTTACTGCCCTTTCGCTTGGGCACGGGCGGCAAGATAGGAAGCGGCGGACAATACATGAGCTGGATCGCCGTGGATGATGCCGTGGGCGCCATCGAGCACGGGCTGGCTCGCGACAAGGTGCAAGGACCGATCAACTGCGTGGCTCCGAACCCGGTCACTAATTTGCAATTCACCAAAACCCTGGGGCGGGTCTTAAGCCGGCCAACTATCATTCCGATGCCGGCATTTGCGGCCCGGCTGGTCTTCGGGGAGATGGCGGATGAACTGTTGTTATCAAGCACACGAGTACAGCCGAGCAAGCTGCTGGAGACGGGGTACAACTTTCGCTGGCCGGAGCTCGAAGGGGCGCTCCGCCATTTGCTGGGTTAGTGGTCCGTCAAGGGTTGAAGGCGCACTATATCACCGTGCGCGATCTTGCAGCGACGAAGAAGAGAAAGATTAGGATGAGGATTAAGGTTATGAAGAGGATTAAGAGCAGTAGAAAGAGCAAGAGTAGGATCGTCCGCTAGAAGAACAATCCAGTCCTGATCTTAATCTGCATTTTGCTCGTAATCATCTTCCGAATCTTACTGTTCCTCCTGCTTTTACTCCTCTTCCTTGCAGTCGAATTGCGCACGCTAAGTTAGAGTCACAGATAACTCAGCCATTTCGATCGTGATCGCTCTTTGAGCCGGGCGAACCACCGGCAAAAGGGGAAGAGGAAGAGCACGACTGCGAGCCAAATCAAATAGACCACTGGAAGCGGAAAGCCGTAGTCCGAGGGGAGGTTGTTCCGGGGAAGCGTCCAGGGTGCCTCGGCCCGGTAGGGCGAATAACCGAAGCGGGCATAATCGATGGCGACAGCCAAGCCGTGGATCAGGGGAATGTGGAGAATGTAATAAAAGAACGGCACCCGTCCATAGATCACGAAAAACCGGCCCAACAGCCCGATCGGTCGTTCACACCAGGCGAGCGCGATGATCGCGGGGCCAAGGGTCATGAGTAAAAACAAAAGCGACGGCGGATATTTCTGACAATTGATGAACGAAAGCACCGTGAGGACCGGCGTGGACTGACGCGACCAGGGGCCGAGCCAGCCTTTATTAAGCTGGGGCGGATCCCCGTAAAGATTGCCGTAGCGCAAGGCGATGAAGAGCAACGTAACGGCAACTCCCAAGCCGAACAGCTGCCGGCGGCGCGTGGCCGAATCGAGGAAGTAGAGGGCGCCGAAACCGTAACCTGCCGACAATACGCCCAGCCAGGGCAAGAGACAGTAGGCTGTGCCGAACCGGAGTTCGGGAACGTGGAGCGATGCGAAGTCGAGCGGGCCGAAGACCCGGAACTGTCCGGGCTCATGCAAGATCACCCAGAGTCCGTGAGGCAGATGCAAATCCGGGGCGTGCTTGCCATCAAGCAGGTTGTGGAAGGCAATGAGCGCCACGCCAAGGACGGTAATGGTCGAAGTCGGCAGAAAGATGAGGAGGGAAAAGAGGACCATCGACCAGCCGATGGCCCATAAAACGCCGCCGCCGAATTCCCGGCCATAATGGAGATTGAAATTCCAGCTTAGCCGGACAAGGGTTATTTTCA